>PVMK01114991.1_pt1 | contig 35994 bp, 27 predicted proteins | sample 1853481 | NCBI WGS metagenome assembly PVMK01 (sample SAMN08533507, study PRJNA380276) | Marine sediment metagenome, whole genome shotgun sequencing project. | reverse complement strand
GAGACCCCGGTAAGAATTCAAATGACAATGATGTATCGATATTCATTGAACCTCAGTCTCCTGATAATCAACTTATCGGTACCTCTTTCGATGCCTCATCATTGCCATTTGAATTCTTACCGGGGTCTCATCAGTTTCCTGTACTATTTGTGGGTAAGTTGCGATACCAGGTTTCGACTTTCGGGTCAGCCCACAATTCCTCCCAGCAAATTGATTCAGAAAACCTCAAAGGACAAAAGTGCAAACCCGGTGATATCCTGGTCAATGGACGTACCGCCAATCCCGATGCAGGTGACGACCTTAATACCTTCAACTCAGAAGAAGTGCAGTTTTACCCGAATCCTGTGAATGACCGATTAGTGGTTCGAGTGAATGAAAACTTCAGTAGTGAGGATTTTGAACTCTATGATAGTCAGGGTATTCGTCATGATGTAAATGTGTTAATTGATGCTACTCAATCTACGGTCGAGTTTGATTTTACAAATTTTGACGCCGGCCTATATTTACTTAAATTAAACATAGACGGCACCACGGCACTCATTCGAATCTTAAGACAATAGATTGTTTTACAACTTCATACATGAAGGTTTCAAGCCCAAAATATGGGTTTTCGTAATCATTCTTATCGGGTGGAGTAGTAACAGCTATGGCCAGGATCCCACTGCCGACAGTCTGAAATCCCTGATTGACAATTCTAAAGTAGATACAACTCAGGTCAACGTTCTAAACGAGCTGAGCTATTATGTATTGAATCTTGACCCTCAGGAAGCCATCAAATACGGACTGATGGCCCGTGAAATGTCAGAGCTTATCAACTACGGAAAAGGGAAAGCCTATGCTTTAAAAAATATGGGATTGGGTTACTACTACCAGGGTGACTATCTCAAAGTATTGGATTATTGGACCCAGTCTCTGGAAACCTTTGAAGAAATACCAGATACTACCGGAATCGCCAATATGCTGAACAATCTGGGGGCGATTTATTATACTCAAGGTAGCAACACTAAAGCTATTGAATTCTTTCTCCGATCACTGAGATTAGCAGAGGATTTAAATGATACCCTGAGGATTGCTTCTGCATTGGTAAATGTCGGCGGTATCTACAGTGACAATGAAAAGGACTATAACAAAGCTTTAAAATATTTCTGGCAAATAGGGAAAATAGCTAAGTTATATCCTCTTGATGCTCAATCATTAGGCGGTTATCTAACCGGAATTGGCGAATTGTACAGTAATATTGGCGACTATGACTCCGCCTTGTACTTCCTGGAACAGTCCATCCCTTTATACGAGAATACTGTAAGGATTCCAGAGACTTTAATTCGAATCGGAATGGTGCATAAAGAGAAAGGCGAATATGAGACGGCCATTCAATACCAAACGGAAGCCTACCAATCGGCCAAAGAAAGCAGCCAAGATCTTTTCATGACCCGTTCATTATTGATGTTAGGTGATGTCTATCAAGACCTTGGAAAATCAAAGGAGGCACACGCTGCCTACAATGAGGCTGAAGCTCTTGCTATAGAAGGTGGACTTAATTATGAACTAAGAGATATCTATAGAGGTCTGGCTCTCACTTATGCCGACCAAGGAGCTTTTGAAAATGCTTACAAATATAATGCTCAATTTCAGGCCATAAAAGACACACTTTTCAATCTTGAAACCGATGATAAAGTACGTGGCCTGCAATTCACCTATGAAATCGAGAAAAAGGAAGACCAAATCGACCTCCTGGAAAAAGACTCAGAAATAGCACGTCTGCAGACAAAGAGACAGAAGGCCATTAGTATTGGGATTGGAATTGCAGGGTTTTTGTTGTTACTATTAGCGGTTAGTCTGTACAAACGGTACCAATTTGTCCAAAGAACCAAGAAAATCATTGAAAGTGAGAAAAATCGTTCCGATAATCTGCTGCTCAATATACTCCCCTCTGAAACCGCTGAAGAATTGAAGGAATTTGGTAAAGCCAAGGCCAGAAGTTACGATTCTGTAAGTATATTATTTACTGATTTCAAGGGGTTTACCAGTATTGCTGCCACCATGACTCCCGAGGAGCTAGTGCAGGAGATTCATGAGAACTATCGGGCTTTTGATGAGATTATTACAAAATACAATGTCGAGAAGATAAAAACCATTGGTGATGCATACATGGCTGCAGGGGGCTTGCCGGCGCCTAATAATACCCATGCCCTGGATGTTGCCAAAGCAGCGGTTGAGATCCGCGACTATGTGGAAGAGTTAAAGATAAGACGCCAGCAAGAGGGGAAACCGTTTTTTGAGATTAGAATTGGTATCCACACCGGTCCAGTGGTAGCAGGCATTGTAGGCATCAAAAAGTTTGCCTATGACATTTGGGGTGATTCTGTAAATATTGCATCCAGGATGGAATCAAATTCAGAACCTGGTAAAATAAATATCTCCCAAACCACCTATGATCTGGTGAAAAATGTCGCTAACTGCAAGTACAGGGGAGAATTTGAGGTTAAAAACCGCGGTAAACTAAAAATGTACTTTCTAGACCATTTTAAGGAGACCTATGATAGTCTAGCCTCCAACATTGAAGAAATCAGCTCTATATAATCTCTAGAATCTTATTCACAAGTTCAACGAAATATTCTCCATTCTGAGGGCCAAACCAATTCATTCCCCTGGTTTCTGAATGATTCAAAGTAAAATAATAGGATTCAGGATTTACATAACCCAGGTACTTGCCATTAAATGAAGTTATCATTAAGGAAAGTCCTCGTCGTTTGCAAATAGCATCAAATTTAGGGTAAAACTCGCCTGATAATTCAACCGGTAACCCCACCAGTACCGTGTTGCCCACACGTAGTGCGGTGATGCTGGCATCGCTGACTCCCATTACACTATGGAATACCCATGGGCGAAAACGCACCTATTGCTGACCCTAAAATGAGGCGATCGCAGATCAACAGGCCATTCAATATACTTTAATACTGTGGTGCTATCGGTTTTTATTTGACCCTGTAAACTACTGAAGTAGCTAGCCAATTCCCGGGAGTACTCCAGCATTTTTGATCTTTTAAATGGCTTGCGTCCAATCGGCGTGTGACTTCCGGTGGCCCCGGGTGCGAAGGATGCAAAATGAATGTCTCCGGAATCTCGTATAAAGTCCAGAAAAGGTCCTGGATAATCTGCTGATAAGGTATTAATATCTTTGTTCATGTAAACTGAATGGGCAGAGTATGTATTAAATACCGCAACCTGGCCTTGGTCGTTGATCATTTTCAGTACCCTCAATTTATCGTCCAGTAAACCTTGCGAATTCAAGCGGTTAGTAACTAACCCAGTGGTAGCAATTGCACCAGACCCCAGGGTAACCGGTCGTAACATTTGTTCCGCCTGTCTTAGCGATTTTATGGTTTGTTCACCTAGAAAATCTACCATTTGAGGGTGGTTGCCACCCACAATCAGTGCCCCCAGCAATCCGGAGGCCCATCCTCCTATGCTGGTATGGCTATGGTTTGCGGTGAAATAAATCCCAGTAATATCCGGAAAATGTTGCTTGATCAATTTTCTAATGGCATTCGCCAAGGCAGGATGAATAATCCACAGGTCATAACTTAGCAGTGCTATTTTCTGAGACCCGTTATTAAAAAGTATGGTCCTGACATAGATTGAATCAAATACTTGGTGATATGGCGAAAAATTTTTACCGGTCAACCTCACCGGCTCATTAGGAGTAATATTTGCTACTCCCCAACCAGCTTTCAAACTGCCTCCTTGGTGCTGTTCCTGTTGCTCGAGTATATCCACCAGACTGTCCACTCTGGCCATAGTTGATTCATAAAAAGAGGTCTGTTGGTAATATGTGGTTTCAACAGAAGTAAATAGACTGAGGCCTGATAACGAAAGTAACATTGCTATAAATAACAACCTGATCACTATTTTTCTTTTGTTAGTCCTCATTTAATATATTGTGTAACAGCTCACAATATTAATAACATCCGTTAAATTAGGAATGATTTGTACAGGCTTTAAAATATTTTGTAAATTGATTTTAAAGCAGTCTATATGTCCATATGGTCTGTATGTTCAATTTGTTAAACTATGAGCGGTTCAGCTGAAATCATCCATTATTTCCAGATCAACAGTTCTATTGAATCAGTCTTTGAAACCATCTCCAGCGCCAGGGGCATATCAAAATGGTGGTCTCGAAAAACCACCGGCTACTCGGAATTGGGGGCCTTATTGGAATTGGAATTTACCGACAAAATTCGTTGGCAGGCTCAGGTTACCCAGATGGTACCACCAACTGAATTTGAAATAATCCTAACCCGATCAGATCCAGATTGGTTGGATAGCACCGTTGGGTTCCAATTGTCCAGTGGTTTACAAGCTGTCGATGTTAAATTTTATCACAAAGGGTGGAAGGAAGCCAATGATCACTATTACCTATCATGCTATTGCTGGGCCATGTATTTAAGGATATTGAAACGCTATGTGGAATTTGAGGAATTCGTTGAGTATGAACAACGGTTAATCGTTTAGTATGCCACAGCCAGGTTATGTACTACCGTCAATATGTATGACCAGACCGTTAAACCGAAGATCCTTCTTGGCCTTAAGCACAGCTAGTCTATTGGGTCTGCCATCTTTGGCCAATAGCCTGAGAAATAGCAGAGAGGAATCCACTATTGGGAAAATAGCGCTGCAACTATACACGGTACGCAGAGAAATCAGTGAGGACTTAATGGGCACTTTAAAAAAGGTAACCGACATAGGTTTCACCACCGTAGAAACCGCTTTTTGGCCGGAGCACATTACCTTGACAATGGCGTCAAAGGCTCTGAATTCCTTTGGATTGAAAGTGTGTTCTGTCCATTGTGAATTGCCAATTGGCCAGGAACGTACCAAAATGTTGGAACTTGCTGATGTCTATCAATGTGAAATAATGATTTGGCACGGCTGGCCTGAAGATCCACGTTATCAAACTGTGGACGGCATTAAGAAGCTGGCTGATATTTATAATGAGTCCAGTCAATTCGCCAGGCAAAATGGGCTGCAGTTTGGATTGCACAATCACTGGTGGGAGTTCCGCCATAGAATCGACGGAAAATATCCCTATCAGATATTAAAAAAACTGCTTGATCCGGACATTTTCTTTGAACTGGACACTTATTGGTTAAAGGTAGCTGGTATTGATCCTGCTCAGATTGTAGGAGAATATGCGGAAAAAGCACCTCTGCTGCATATTAAGGATGGGCCCGCCCGATATACTGAATCCTTAGGCAAAGATGAACCGGAACCAATGGTGGCTGTCGGCCAGGGTACCCAGAACTTTCCTAAGATCGTAAAAGCGGCCAAGGGTAATACCCAATGGATGATCGTAGAGATGGATGCTACCACCATCGATGTATTCCAGGCTGTTGAAGAAAGTTTTAACTATCTGATCGACAATAAGCTGGCTCATAATAATTACTAAAAATCTGAACCCAATATGGATAAACAAGAATTTCTACTGCTGATCCCCGGAATTATCTACGGTGTGGCCATCGTTGACTTACTCAAGATAGTACAGCACAAATATAATTATTGGGAAGTGATCTTATGGGGAATACTAATGATGGTAGCCATCATTAATACTTGGATAGAACTTTATCAAAAATTAAACGCATTTGTTGATAGCAATTCTAATTTTTTCTTGATTATCGGACAAGCAATGATTTATGCCCAGGCCGCAAACGTAATTACACCTGACCAAAAAGACTCTAATACTAAGGAGTACTTCTTTAAAATCAGAAAAACTTTTTTCCTGATCATAGTGGGGACCTTAGTGATGAACACCATTGTTCAATTGGTGGTTTTCGATGACCAAAGGACCTGGATACGATTGATCGCCATACCCTTATTCCTGGCCTGTGCATTTATTGATAAAATTTGGATTCGTATTGTGGTTGGGCTCTACCTGGTAGTCCTGGCTGTTATGGTAATTTTTATAATAAACTAAATGCTTCTCCTTTTGATTTTATTCCCTTTCGAATTAACCAGGGGAGGTTGCTTATTTCAATTAAACCTATTTATTTGCAGGCTATGAACACAACTCGACGAAATTTCCTACGATCCATCAGCATGCTCTCCGCTACTGCGGTGGTGCCATTGTCAGCATTCAATTTTCAAAAAACTGAAAAACTCAAAGTAGCACTTGTTGGCACCGGTGTGCGAGGCACCAGCTTTTGGGGAAAAAGGCTGGTTGAACAGTATGACGACATTTTGGAATTTGTGGGAATTTGCGATATAAATCCCGGAAGGTTAGAGTATGCTAAGATGTACATGGGAGTGAATTGCCCTACTTTTGCTGATTTTCAGGAAATGATAAATCAGGCCAAACCGGACCTGGTAATTGTTACCACTACAGATGCCACCCACCATAAATTCATCATACAAGGGCTGGATATGGGTTGTGACGTGCTTACTGAAAAGCCCCTGACTATTGATGAAAGAAAATGTCAGGATATTATTGATGCTGAAAGGCGTTCCCGAAAAAATTTAATCGTTGGATTCAATTATCGCTGGAGCCCCTACGCTACCAAAGTCAAAGAGCTGCTTATGCAAAATACTATCGGTAAACTTACCTCGGTGGATTTTCATTGGTACCTGAATACCTATCACGGTGCTTCTTACTTTCGCCGTTGGCACGGACTAAGACAAACCGGCGGTACTTTATGGGTACACAAGGCCACCCATCATTTCGATCTGCTTAATTGGTGGATCAACTCAGATCCACGGGAGGTTTTTGCTTACGGCGACCTGGAATACTATGGAGCAAATGGTCCATTCAGGGGTGATAACTGTCGAACCTGTCCACATAAATCCGAGTGTGAGTTTTATTGGGATATAACTAAAGACCAGCGTGCAATGGATCTTTATGTGGCCAACGAAAAACATGACGGTTACATCCGGGATAATTGTCTTTACCGGGAAGAGATCAATATCTACGATAAAATGTCAGCCCAGGTTAAGTTCCAGAATAATGTAGTGCTAAACTACTCCCTTACCACATACAGTCCTCTTGAAGGCTGGCGGGTAGCTTTCAATGGTACCGAGGGGCGCATTGAAGCTTGGCTGGATATTCCTTATCAGAAAGAGGTAAGTGTAAGTCAGGCAGAAATGCACCAACGGGAAATGGACCAATCCGGAGATGATCATGCCGAGTCTGAACCAATTATTGTCCACAAATTATGGAAAGATTTCGAAACTGTCCAGGTGCCTGTGGAAAGGGCCGGTCACGGAGGTGGGGACAAGAGACTACACGATAAAATATTCATCCATCCTGAAAAAGAAGATCCATTCCAAAGAGCCGCAGGTGTTCGTGACGGCGCAATGTCCATACTAATTGGAGTTGCTGCGCGCAAAAGCATTGAAAGCGGGGAACCCATAAAAATCGGAGCGCTTACCGATCTACAACCTCGTAGTACACGTATTTAACCTCTAAACTCTGCCCGTATTATGAAACTAGAACTATTCATTGCTTGGTTATTGTTGGCCTGTAACCCACAAGAACACCCTGAAATCACTAATAAACAGTGGTACAAAGGCAATCTGCATACCCATAGTTACTGGAGCGATGGCGATGAGTTCCCTGAAGTGATTATGGATTGGTATAAAGATCATGACTACCAATTCATTGGTCTTTCAGATCACAACATATTGGCAAACAAGGAGTATTGGAAGGACATAGAGGACAGCCTTAGACTAGCAGCATTTCAAAGATATTTAGATAAATACGGATCTGATTGGGTCAAATTCAAAAAAGACTCCGGTAAAGTCACCGTCAAATTGAAGATGCTTGAGGAGTACAAGCCGCTTTTTGAGGAAAATGGACAGTTTCTCATTTTACAGTCGGAAGAGATTTCAGATCGATTTGAGGACAAACCGCTACACTTAAATGCCAGTAATATAGGTGAGTTGATTGAACCCCAGGGTGGTAGCAGCGTTTCAGATGTTTTGCAGCGTAATATAAATGCACTGCTAAAGCAGCGTGATCGCAGCGGTGAGCCCATGATAATACACATCAATCACCCGAATTTTCATTACGCTATTACTGTGGAAGATATGATAGCCTTACAGGGGGAGCAATTCTTTGAGGTTTTCAATGGCCATCCCCAGGTATATAACCTTGGTGATTCTTTACACATGGACACCGAGACCATGTGGGATCAAATCAATATCGCTTATCTCAATAGTGGGAAGCCCCCATTGTATAGACCCGCTACCGATGATAGCCATAATTATCACACCTCGGGCAGGCAGTGGAGTAATTCAGGTAGAGGATGGATCTACGTTCAGGCTGATACACTGAGTGCCAGATCATTGATAACCGCTATGGAGCAGGGTCAGTTTTATGCTTCCAATGGAGTGAAACTGGAAACGGTGGAAGTAATTGGCAACATGCTCAATATAAAAGTGATCCAAGATGGCAGCGATTACCAAATCCAATTTATTGGATGTGACAAAACCGATACAGAAGCCCGAGTCTTAAAAGAGGTCACTGGAAATACTGCCTCATTTGAATTATCCACAGAACTTCTTTTTGTCAGGGCGAAGATTATCTCCGATAAAGAGCCCCTCAATCCTATAGAAAATATGGCGCATCAAACTGCATGGACTCAGCCTGTGCAATACTCTAATTAGGCTGTCGCCATCTAATATGAACTATTTTACATCGAATATGCCCCGCATTACCACATAGTGGCCGGGGAAGGTACAAACGAATTGATAGGTACCTGGCTTTGTGGGAGCTTTAAAAAATAGGGTCTCTGAGGTATTTGGCAGTAACAGGCTAGTGTGATAGATTACTTCGTCAAGCTCAGGTACGTAGGCCAACTCCTCTCCCTCCAGACCTAAATTCATGGCCTCCAATCCAACTTTATCTGCCTGGTCAGGCAATGTTATTACCAGGTTGTGTAACATATCGTCGTCATTATTGAAGGTAAGTTTTACCCTGGAGCCAGCAGCCACTTCTACTTTTTCCTTATCAAATTTAAGTCCAGGCAACGTTCCTATTTGAATTTCTGTATCAAATGTTCCATTCCATTCCCCGGGCATCTTAGTTGGATTTTTTGCACGAGCATGAAGGTTGGATTTGTCGGTAGTTTCCAAAGTAGGCTCTGCTTGCGGGCCCTCGCCGCCACCGGGTATCTCATTTAGTGTATAGTAACCAACACTATGAAGCAATGGGGTGTTTTCCTTACTTAGAACTCCTACAGCTTTTATTTCATAAATGAAACCTTTCCTAAGTTGGTCAATTTCTAGTTGCACGCTGGTGCCGCTGTCGGAAACGGTTACTTTCTTAATGGTTCTCTTCTGCTTATCTATAACAGGACTACCGTAAGTACGATGGTATTTATAGGTGAAATCAGTCAGTTCATAGCTATTAATGTCCTTGACACTTGCTGTATTAAGAGGTTTTGTGAATTCCAACTCAAATCCCATTTCGGTAGCTTTGATGGTTTTTATTTCGAATGGAATTTTACCTGTCCAGGTTAGCCGTTCTAAACCGAACGGATTAGGTCCGGTAGATGCCCAGCCCCTACTGGTCATACCCACATATAATTGTTTCCCGTCCGGTGCCCATTTCAACCTTAGAACTCCTGAAGAAAAGCCATCGACAAAAGGAAAACAAACTCCTTGATATACTCCATTTACTTTTTCCTGGAAAACTCTCATAATTTTACTATGACCCTGATCTCCTACTAATAGCTGACCTTCAAATGGCCCAAACTCTTTGCCTATTAACGCAATGCCTGAAGTTGATATTCCCATTATTGCATGTGGAAACCAAACAGATGGAGGCTTTATCTCTGGTTGTACCTTACTGTATTCATAAAGAGTATAGCCCTTTGTGTCATCAATATCCTCCACTTTTAGGGTAAGCGGTGATCCTGGCTCGCCGGTCCATTTCAACCCTTCTGGGTTACCAACAAAATCTCCTTCTTCAACATGAGTCATTCGTCCTGCTCCAACCCAACCTCCCTGATTCTCTGTGTAAAAAATATCTCCTTCATTATTATATCCGAATCCCGCTGGCGATCGCATTCCTGTAGCAATAGGTGTCATATCTCCGTCCTCTGTAATCTTCAGCATCCATCCACGCCACTTGGACATACTCGCACCTCGTCCTATCCAGCCAAGGTTCAGTGTAACTAACATGTTACCATCATTGGTAAATAATGGGCCATAGGAGTATTCATGGTAATTCCCGGCAAGGTCCCAGGAGTAAATGGTTTGATATCGATCCGCCCGATCATCTCCATCAGTATCAGTTAGTTTGGTTAGCTCCCCTCGTTGAGAACAGTAAAAACTGCCATCTCGATAAGCCAGACCTAATGGCTCATGCAGACCATGAGCGAACCGTATATATTCCGGATTGCGTGAAGCAGGTTTTTTGATCAGCCATAGCGCTCCTCTTCTGGTAGTAACCCCTAGTTCTCCTTTGTCATTGAAAGCGAGCCCTCCTACTTCCAAAGAAATTTCCTTGGGAATTTGGAGGGAATCTATTCGGTAATATTCCTGCATCTGGGCCTTGGCATTTAACCCCAGGTGCATAGTAAATGTTATTAAAAACAGAGTCCTGAATAATGAACGAGGTTTCTGGCTTACCATAACAAACTGTATTTTATGGTAGACGAAGTGGTCACTGAAAAAATCAATTCCATTTCACCATCAATCTTTCTAATACTTGGGACAGGTTCTGTAGTTAACAGTTCAAGATAGAACTGACCACCAATACTGTAAAGCCCATTTTGAAGCATTTCGATATAGTCCGCTGTGGCAATCCTGGTATACAGATTGTCAACCCCATCAGGCTCTATGCTTATGGTTCTTTTTAATCTTGCGTTATCATTTAAACTCTCATAGGAATCAAAGATCTTGGCCTCATTTAATTTATATTGAAAAGTCGGATGTCCTTGATCGTCCAATACATAGCCTAGTGGCCTAAACTCTGGCGGTGGTTCAGTTGGGTACTGAGCTTCACTGGTGGATAGTATTGCAGCAATAGATCCATCAGATAGTTCAACAGCTAATGCCAAAGGAATTGCTAATTGAGATTCGCCTCGGTTTCGCCACATGTTGGATACATCCACGAATTCGCCTCTCCAGGATTTGAGTAAAGCTCCATTACGGAGATCCAGGCTGTAGTGAACTCCATCTGAATTACCTACAGAAATCGTATGAGTCCGTTTTTCATGCTTATAATTAACAAAGCCTCGTAATAACTCCGGGGTGGTTCCTGGGACTACCTTTAATGGGTGATGTTGTTCATTACGATCTTCTTTGTAAAAAGAATTCAACGGCTGATAATGGATTTCAGGCCCTTCATAAAATACCGCGAGCCCTCTTCCCCATTGATTATTATAATAATCAACTCTTAAGTTATGCTCGCCTTCAGTTAGTTCTATTAATCCGGATTGTCGTTCCATGCTATGATTGAAGTCATTGCTTACTACCAGCTGCTCATCTATAAATAACTTCGAACCATCATCCGACACGGTATGAAAGATGTATGCCCCAGCGGTAGGAATTTTAATATTTCCTTTGAAACCGATTGCGAAAAAATTTTCCCTTTTTGCTATTTTATCAATTGCAAAGGAATCAACTGATCCTTGTTCAACCGGGTCCAAAGAGTCCAGTTTGGGTAGTACGGCGCTCATTTCTATGTGGTAGTACTGGTAATCCAGATCACTTAGTTCTACCCTTTTATCGAAATAACGTTTATATGAAACTTTGCGAAAAGCTACATTCCCGTGATCACCCTGTATCATCAGAGGCGCTTGTGATACTTCATCGTTAGCTACTGATGCTCTGGTAGGCCCACTCAGGACGACGTTTTCATGAATAACCAGATCATTAAGAACAACTTTGTCAAAGCGTGCATTTGAAATTTTGAATCCTGTGGAATCAAATTTTGGGGCGGTAAACTTTACATATAGTTGATGCCAAAGTCCAGGTGTTTTACATGCGTTGATAGCGGGAGGATGGCCCTCAAAACCCTGCGATTCTTCAGGGGCATTCTCATCCCATCTCTGATAAATTCCACCACAATCTGAATATTGAGGATCTGGTACCTTCCAACTATCAAATAGTTGTATTTCGTATCGTCCTTGAAAATATATTCCGGAATTTGACCCTTTAGGCATCATAAATTCCAGCTCCAATTCCAGATCTCCATGTTCCCAGGTAGTGAACAAATTTTCGTTTTCTGATTTAGAAATTTGGTTTACTAAAACACCTGAGCCTTCTGTGCTGGTCAGATCCTGTTCCACCGTATAATCAGAGAAAACGCTCCCGGCCACCTTCCAATTTGAGCTTGTAGGGCGGAAGCTTGATAGATTTTCCAATGCCAACTCGTTCATGGGTATTGTCATAACCCCGATTATCGGCTCGGAAGTTTTTGCCTCTTTACAACCTCCCAGTAAGACTACCAACGTTGATAAGCAGAGGAAGCTATGTTTCATGATGTTCTTTGAATTTTCAGTATGCAAATAAAGCAATATTAGGGGTCCCATTACCATGAACGTTCGACTTTCCTGCATTTACCCTGGAAGAAGAGCAAACAAATTTTAATGGAGACCTACTCGATGGTGAAATTTTGTAGTTTTATCTGTTCAGAACTGAGTACGCCTGAAGTTTATAGGAAAGTCATAGCCAAAAAATTGACTAGTGATTAAATACGCCCCAGCATCAATACGACATACCGAAGCCATTGCCCGGCTGCACGCCTATAGCTGGCAAGTGCATTATCGGGGTATTTTTAGCGACAACTATCTGGATCATGAGGTGGTAGAGGAGCGAATGATGGTTTGGCAAAGACGTTTTAAAAAACCCTCAAAGGATCAATTTGTGGTTTTAGCGAATGATCAGGACCTATTGTGTGGGTTTGGGTGTGTCTTTTTGAACCATGATCAGCAATATGGTTCATTAGTTGACAACCTCCATGTGCACCCGGATTGGCAGCGTAAAGGCATAGGGAAGAGGTTAATGAACCATTGTGTGGGCAGAATTTCCGAACTGGACCACCCGTTTAAAATGTATCTCTGGGTACTAAAAGAGAATCACAGTGCTCGTAAATTCTATGAGCAGATGGGCGGATCCACCGTTGAAAGTACTATTGAAAATAATCCAGGAGGTGGTCAGGCAGAGGTTCTGAGAATATTTTGGGACCAACAGCCTGCATAACTCCTAAGCTTCTGGTAGCTTCCAGCCATTATTATACTGTGCTTTTATTAGTTTATTCGCGGCTTTGTTCTTCTTGAAGTTTCCCGCTTGGTTATCCCAAAACACTTTGTCTCCGGTCTTGTATGCTATATTTCCCATTTGTGCATTGATGGCCGCAATGCTTCCCGAGTCAATAGGCGTATTTAGCATTGAGGTATCATTGGCCTTTATTGCTTCCGCGAAGTTCTTGGTGTGTAAGTCCAGGTAGTTTAAATCCTTTGGTTTATTGAATTCATCTATCTTCTCCATCTTTGCTTCTCCTCTGGCACTATAACCTTTGGACTCTTTTTCCAATAGTACCTGATAGCCTTGACGATTTACTACCAGGGTCCCATTATTTCCAATAAAAGCAATCCCTTCCGTTCTGCCATAGGGGCCCTGATCAATACCGGTGGCGTGTTCCCAAAGCATGGTAAATTTGTCATATTGGTACACTGTCTGCAAAGTGTCAGGAGTCTCAGACGCATCATCAGGATATGCCAGTTTGCCACCTGACGCCATTACTGAAACAGGAGCATTCACTTGCATGGCAAACAAGGCAATATCTATCTCATGCACTCCCCAGTCAGTCATCAGGCCTCCTGCATAATCCCAAAACCATCTGAAATTAAAGTGAAATCTATTTTTATTAAAAGGCCTTTGTGGAGCAGGCCCCAGCCAGGAGTTGTAATCTACACCTTCCGGAGCCGCTTCATCCGGCAATACTTTTACTGGTTTCATCCATCCCTGATATGCCCATACTTTGACCAGTCTGATATTACCCAACTTTCCAGAGCGGACAATATCAATTGCATCACGGTAATGTGGGCCGCTGCGCTGCCACTGGCCCACTTGCACCACCTTTCCTGACTTTCTAGCCGCCTCAACCATAAGCCTGCACTCCTCAATGGTATTGGAAATGGGCTTTTCAACATAAACATGCTTGCCTGCTTGTACTGCTTCTACCATAGGCATGCAATGCCAGTGATCGGGGGTGCCAATTATTACAGCATCTATCTCAGGGTTATTGATTAATTCACGATAATCACCGTATACAGTTGGCTGGTTGGTGCGCAACTTTTGGTAATCAGCCAATCTCCTGGTGATAACGTTTTGGTCAACGTCACAAATGGCAATTAAGTCAACATCCTCCATCTTTAATATGGAATTGGTATTACTCCACCCCATTCCATTGCAGCCAATTACTCCAATTTGAAGTTTGTCATTGGGAGAGATAGGTCTGTTCACGGCTGATAGCATGGTGCTATTTGACAGTAAGGCGCCAGCGCCGACTAAAGTTGATTTTTCTAGAAATTTTCTGCGTCTCATTGGATTGATGGTCTATTACTATGAAGTATTTAAGCTAGTTTACTAAAATTTTCTGTACCCCTTACATAAAGACCGTAAAAAATACCCTGAATGTATGGACTTCACTCTGGAAAGCCCCCCGGCAAAACCAACCCACCTGGTACTGGGCCCGTGCAATATCGAATACCGACTCAATTCCTAAAATAAACTCGTCCTCTTTTTCATCTTTGAGGTCTTTTATGTCATAGATAGGTGTGATCAGCACAAAGGCTATTTTTTTTGATTAAAGAAAATATATTTGCTAGCAGGCCATGGGACGAAATATTACCAATAGAAGTGAAAAGCGGAAAATCAGGGAGTATAAAAAGTCTTCACCTGCTAATGGAAGCATTCACCAACATTAATACTTCTTTGGTTTTTACGGAGGATAAATATGGAGAGCTTCCTGATAAAAAAGTGAATTTCCTGCCACTATTTTATGCTGGATCATTTAACTAAAATCGAAACTTTTCTTCAATATTGCTTATCACATCAGTAACTCGGACTTTCCAAGTGCCAGGCAAATCGCTCATCGCGGCTTGGAAACTGTATGAACATGCATTGGCTACTGTCTCAAGTACAGACCCCATTGCCATTCCGGAAACAGGCCCTAGATACCACTTGCCTCCTACATTCGATGGATGGCGGGCATCGGAATGATCATCTGGCAAAGTTTCGTTGAGGTACTGGCAATTAAACATTAAGGACTGTTGAATGTTAAACTGAATTTCTTTAGTAGAATCGTAATTTTTCTTACACTTTGCTAAGTATTAGCGGCATGGTCTAATAATAGCAAACTATAAACTTTTTCCCGCTATATGAGTGTACATCTATTTACCTTATTATCTTAAAAAAATGAGTAACATTGTGTCCGTTTGAGAGCACGATAGTAGGCCATGGCATCACACCCACACTCACACTCACACCCACACTCACACTCACACTCAATTTCGGGATGTGGCGCAGTCCGGTTAGCGCACCACGTTAGGGACGTGGGGGCCGCTGGTTCGAATCCAGTCATCCCGACCACTAAAAGCCGCCTTCTGGTGGCTTTTAGTTTGATACTGTCAACTCCTATATTCCAATAAGTTTCTAATACTTGCTTAACAATGTACTACACATATATGCTGTACAGTGAAATAAAATATTACTATACAGGGAGTACCCAAGACATTATAGAGCGTATTATATGCTATAATAATACCAAAAAAAGGTTATTCATTGAATAGCCAACCCTGGTCGGTGATATTTGCAAAGGAGTTGCAAACTCGAAGGGAGCTAAATGGTTGGAACATCGAATTAAAAAGGGAGAGGCATCAAGATTTCTTAAAGATTATTTTATATCTTATTCGGCAATCTGTTAACGTCGCGCCGTCGGGCGTGTGCCGCTTCAAACAAATATGAAAAAGTCTATTGAAATAATGGATACAACGCTTCGTGACGGAGAGCAGACCTCTGGTGTCTCTTTCTCGGCGTCGGAGAAGCTGACCCTGGCAAAATTGTTGTTGGAAGAATTAAATGTCAATCGCTTGGAAATAGCTTCAGCACGGGTTTCTGAAGGGGAGTTTCTAGCGGTAAAAAATATCCTAGCATGGGCCAGCGATAGTGGTTATAAGGACCATGTGGAAGTACTCACTTTTGTTGATGGAGGTGCTTCGTTAAAGTGGATGCAAAAGGCAGAGGCAAAAGTGCAAAACCTGTTGACGAAAGGCTCTATAAACCATCTAACCCACCAATTGCATAAGAAACCCAAGGAACATTTCGATGATATTGCCCGAATACTGGAAAAAGCAAAAAAAAATGGTATCGAAACCAATGTATATTTAGAGGATTGGAGCAACGGCATGAGAAATTCAAGAGAGTATGTCTTTGAGTTCCTAGATTTTTTATCCGAACAACCTATCAAAAGAATCTTGTTGCCAGATACCTTGGGTGTATTGACCCCTCGGGAAACATATGGGTTCATGGCATCAATAATCGAAAAGTACCCAGATGCCCATTTTGACTTCCATGGACACAACGATTACGATTTAAGTGTCTCCAATACCATGGAAGCGCTGCGGGCAGGCTGTCATGGCTTACACTTAACCGTGAACGGCATGGGAGAAAGAGCGGGCAATACTCCACTGGCAAGTGTGGTGGCCGTTATCAATGATTTTATGCCCAACCTTGGTATTGATGTAAACGAAAAAGCTCTGTTTAAAGTGAGCCGCTTAGTATCAAACTTTACAGGCATTGGCATCCCGTCGAACAAACCTATTGTGGGTGATAATGTATTTACGCAAACTGCTGGAATACATGCGGATGGAGACAATAAAAAGGATCTCTATTTCAATGATCTGTTGCCTGAGCGATTTGGAAGGAAACGTAAATATGCCCTGGGGAAAACTTCGGGCAAGGCCAATATTCAAAGGAACTTGCTAGAACTTGGCCTGGTATTGAACGATGAGGAGCTTAAAAAGGTGACGGAACGCATTATTGAATTGGGAGATAAGAAAGAGATAGTGACTAAAGAAGACTTGCCTTATATCATCTCTGATGTATTAGATAGTTCCTTTCATAAAAAAGTATTTATCAAGTCGTATGCACTGACACACTCAAAAGGATTAAAACCATCAACCACCGTTTTGATAGAAATCAATGGTGAAACTTTTGAAGAAAATGCACTCGGTGATGGACAATTTGATGCCTTCATAAATGCATTGCATAAGATTTACCAGCTGAAAAAGATACAATTACCTCAGTTGACCGATTATGCAGTACGTATACCTCCGGGTAGTAAGTCTGACGCGCTTTGTGAGACCATCATTACCTGGCAAAATAATGGTTCGGAGTTCACCACACGCGGACTCGATTCTGATCAAACCGTTTCGGCCATTAAAGCCACAGAGAAAATGTTGAACATTATTTAACCCTATTAAATTTGAGGGTTCATTCCCTCAAGAGTGAGTTCGAATCACGCTTGCCAGCTGTAATAAAATGACGGTTGGTCATCCCGACAACTAAAGCCGCCTTCTGGTGGCGGCTTTCTTTAATGTTTTTACCTTTTTGCCTGTATGTAAGGGTTATTGCGTTTGTATAGTCAATTATTTTTCCCGTTTATATACTTTTGCAGTATGACTGTTTTTAAGTAAGTAAATGAGTAGCAAATTCTACCTACTGCTTATTCCACTTTTAATTACCCAATTGTACTGTTTTGGGGATCCTATTTCCAAGGCACTAAAGGCCTTGAAAAAAGGTAAGCACCAGCAAGTAGAGTCGGTATTAGAAAAATCTCTTCAGAAAAACTCCATTAATCCAGGTGCCCGCTATGTATGGTCTTTGCTATTCTACGATTCAACCTATAACCATAGCAATTTGGATTCTGCGCATCTATTCATTGAGCAGGCGCTTCTGGATGAACAGCAACCCGATAGTCTTGACGGATTGTTATTAGAAAAATCCGACCTTACCATTGATCATTTACTGGCACATAAATCCGCAGTGGATAGTTCAGCCTATGCCATTGCAGTGGATTCAAATACCGTGCAAAGTTTTCAGCTGTTTATCGATGAATACCAAAATGCCCCGCAACTTGCTAACGCTATAAGTCGAAGAAACCTTATCGCTTTTGAAATTGCCAGCGCTGAGCATAGTTTCAAAAGTTATAAAAAGTTCCTTGACCAGTACCCCGATTCATATCAGGTACCTGAAGCACGAAAAAGATATGATATTTTGGTTTTTAAGTCAAAAACAAGTGATGGCAAACTTGAGCAGTATCTCAAATTTCTTGAAGAACATCCCCATACCCCTTATCGAAACCAGGCCGAATGGCAAATATTTCAGTTACAGACATTGGATGACCGTCCTGAAAGTTACAACAAGTTTAAAAACGACTTCCCTAACAGCAAGTATGTCCCGGTAGCTGATAATATCCTGTACCACCTGGACAAAGAAGCCTTTATGAAAGACCATGAAGTCTCTGACTCTTTGGCAAGGATCAACAAACTTGAGTCTACTTCTCTTATTCCCATATTTGAAAATGATCAATACGGATTTATGGATCATTATGGGGTTTATCAAATACCTGCCAGCTTTGATTCAATTCCTGAAAATTACCTTTGCCAATTACTGACCACCGATGTTTTTCAGGCATATGTAAACAAAAGGTTAGTAGCAATGGGAAGAAACCAAAAAATCCTATGGGATAGGCCGTTTGATGGTATAAAAGATATGGGGAGAGGATTGTTGGAGTTGAACATCGGAAATAAATATGGGGTCCTGCATAAATCGGGGTGGCTGATACTAAAAGTTGAATATGATCAGATTAAACTACTTGGAGACTCATTTATAGCTATCAATAAAGATGGAAAATGGGGAATCGCCAGCATGACCGGACGTTTGATAGTACCTATGGTGCACCAAAGAATACAAAGCGAGGGTGCATTTATCGTGTTGAAGAAGGATCAATGGGCTATTAGCACCAAGAAGTATATCATAAAATCATTTAAAGCAGATGAGGAATTCAGCTATCAATACCAAGACTGGGAACTGATCAACCATGACAATTTGATGGTCTTTACCGATGATAAAGAAGGTATCCTGGACAGAGAATTGCTTCCCACAATTCCGCTGTCATCTCATGAAATTCACCAATTGGATTCCGTCAATTGGTATGTGAAGACTGTTCATGGAACCATTAGGTTCTATGGGGAAAGCCTCCAGGCTATCCCACCGGACCGGTATCAGGACTTTCTATCGAACCACTATTTCATATGTTTATTAAAGTCTCCCAAATGGGAGATTTGGGATCGTGCCACGCTGAACAGGCTTAGTGAGAATTCCTATGACTCGGTGGCCAGACTTGGCATGAACATTATGATGATCATGGACGAACAGGGAACCACACTTTTGTTTAGAAATGGCGTCACCCTCAAATTAACTAAAAAAGACCAGGTGAGATTGATCCGGGAGGCCAACCAGTCCATGGGATTCCTTCAGGTCAATGGCTCGGGTGGAAAACGGCAAGTGTATGATCTGGAAGGTAACCCAGTCTACCACACCTGGTACTATGATCTGCAACCACTGGCTGAGAATCTGTTCATCATTGAAAGGAATGGCATTAAGGGTATTGTAAATTTACAAGGAAAGATTTTGATGAAACCCCGATATCAAACCATCGTGGCAGATAGTACCAACCATATCTCGTTATTGCATAACGGTCGATTTGGGTATTTCAATCCCATTGAAGAGTCGCTGATCAAGCCCCAGTACGAAAGCCGAGTAACCTCTTTTAACCAACATACCTTACTAAGCAGTAAAAAAGGAAAGAAGGGATTGATCGACCACGGGAATAAAGTATTAATACCATTCGAATACGACGAAATCAAACAATGGTCAGACAGCTCGGTAATTGCTCGCAAGCAAAATAACTGGATGGTGTTAAACTATTATACCGGGGAGATAGAATTCAAAGATATTACGGGCTTGGATTGGATATCAAACCATAATAACCGTAGAGCGATAATCAAAACCAAACAAGGATATGGCCTATTGGATAATAAGCTTGGCATGTTACTAAATCCTGGCTTTAATGATATTATTAACCTGGGAACCACTACAGAGCCAGTTTTTTTTACCGAGAAATATATACCGGAAGCAGATTATTTCGTGGTAATTTATTACAACCAACATATGGATGTAATTAGAAAACAGGTTTTCGATTCAGGTAACTATGATCAGGTGTACTGTTACTGATCTGGGAGCTCTGATCTCTGATCTGGGAGCTGGGATTTCTGATCTCTGATTATCTGATCTCTGATTTCGGCCGGAACTCTGCCGCCAGATGCCTAATCACTGTCTTTAGTCAGGTCTGATATTTCAGGCACATAGTTTCTTTCCTATAATTCTTCATTTCTGGATCCGAGATCTGAGATCAGACTTCTGAGATCAGACATAATCAGACATCTGAGATCATTTAAATCTTTTGATCTCTCCGCTTTTTACCCTAGCCAGATAACTTTTGAGATCCCTGTTGATTTCAGGGGCCAGAATATACAACCCAAGAACATTCGGAAATGCCATGGCGAATATCATGGCATCACTGAAATAAAAAACACTGGTCAAGGGCAATACAGAGCCAATAACCACAAAAACACAAAATATGATCTTATAGATGACATCATTTAAATGACTTTCTCCGAATAGATAAGTCCAACTTTTTAATCCGTAATATGACCACGAGATCATGGTTGAAAGCGCAAATAGAATAACCGCTACCAGCAGAATATAAGGGAACCAGGAAATGGTAGAAGCAAAGGCACGCGAAGTAAGTGACACACCTTCAGTTGCATTTGGATCTATGGAGCCGGTGATAACGATTACCAAGGCTGTCATAGTACATACTACTACGGTATCTATAAAAGGCTCAAGCAATGCCACTATACCTTCACTTATTGGTTCTTCCGTTCTTGCCGCTGAGTGAGCAATAGATGCTGACCCCACACCTGCCTCATTGGAGAAGGCTGCCCGTTGAAAACCTACGATTAGCACTCCTATCATTCCCCCGGCCACTCCTTTGGCGGAAAAAGCACCCGAAATTATAGAAGTAAAAGCTTCAGGTATCATAGAGAAATTCATCAGAATGATAAAAAGAGCTGCCGCCAAATAGATGGCCACCATAAATGGCACTATCTTCTCAGTTACCTTCGCAATACTTTTAATACCTCCAATTATTATCAGGGCAACCACACCAGCCATGATCACTCCGAACATCCACTCACGACCAAAAAATATGCTGTTCTCACCGCCGGTTACACTAACTAGTTGCTCAGTTGCCTGATTAATTTGAGACATATTGCCTCCGCCAAAGGACCCACCGACACAAAAGACTGCAAAAAGAACTGCGCAGATTCTTCCTAACCTGCCTAGTCCACGTTTGCTCAACCCCTTGCTCAAGTAATACATGGGTCCGCCTGACACCGAGCCATCAGCGTGTATATTGCGATACTTTACTCCCAAGGTACACTCTACAAATTTGGAAGACATACCCAAAAAACCCGCCAGGATCATCCAAAAAGTGGCGCCCGGACCTCCCAACGAGACGGCAATGGCCACACCGGCAATATTTCCCAAACCAACTGTTCCAGATAAAGCAGCAGTCAATGCCTGAAAATGTGAAACTTCTCCCGGGTCATTTGGATCATCAAATTTTCCGCGTACCACATCCAGAGCGTGTTTAAAACCGCGGACATTGACAAAACCCATATAAACGGTAAAAATGATGGCCCCCACCAATAACCAAATGATAACGAAAGGCATGGAAATCCCGTTTCCCAAGGGTATCGAGATAAAAATAAAATCACCAATAATAGTCCAGACGTCGCGTTCAACAACTACAGCTGCGGCTTCTTCCGCTTCCTGGGCGAAGTTGGTCAAACAAAAGATCATAAAAAGCAGGGAAAGGGATGCCTTCTTCATAGGTTTATTGGTTTGATGCGGCGTAAATTATGAAATATCTGTTCAATTCAACAAATTTTTCAATTACTAAACTTAAGCTGGACGAAATATCTGGTGTCAGGTATGTAATGACACTAATCCCAATATGAGGCGGTAATAGCCAGCCCTGCTTCGAAGCTGTGCGGCTGGTATCCAAGATTCTGGCGGGCTTTTTCAATTATGAACCCTGTTTTTAATGGACGTTTTGCAGGCTGTTTGAAAACCTCAGAATTGGTCTTGGTAATCAAAGATGCGTCGAGGGAAAAATAGCGTGCAGTTATGCGTGCAATATTATATGGCGTTAATAAATCAGCACCAGAAATGTGGTATATACCATAAGCAGACTGCCTGGCAATTTGAAAACACCCTACTGCCAGATCTTCTACCAAGGTAGGCGTGCGAACCTGATCATCCACTACTTGTATGGATTTGCCGGATTCCAGGTTGCGCTTTACCCATAACATAATATTGGATCTGGACACACCAGGTGTAGCTCCATATACCAGAATTGTGCGGGCGATGGACCATTTTATATTACTTTCATACAACAGCTTTTCGGCGGCCCATTTGGATTGTCCATAATAATTGACAGGATTGGGCTCATCATCTTCCTTATAAGGGCCGTTTAGCCCGTCAAAAATAAAATCCGTGGACAAATGAATTAGATGTGCATCAATTTGTGAACAGGCCTCAATTAGGTGTGCCACTGCCATTACATTCAATTGCCAGCACTTCTCCCGGTCAGTTTCACACTGGTCCACTTGTGTCATGGCCGCGGTGTTTATGATTACGGTAGGGGAGTATTCTCTAACTACTTTAATCACCTGGTCTCTGTTTGCTACGTCCAGTGTTAGGTAGGTTATGTCCGCCGTTTGAATTCGACTGGGTCCTTGAGAGGTTGCGAGGAATGATGCCTTCTCATCGCTTAGCAATTGAACAAGTTTTTGGCCCAAAAGCCCATTGGCGCCGGTTATCAGTAATTTCATCAATGTGGTGGATATTGATACCCGTAGAGCTTTGAAATCTTGGAACGCTTTAATTCTTCTACTTCAACGGTCATGGCAATTTCCTCAACGGGCTTGTCCATTCCATCGGTAGATTGTTCGGCTATGGCGTCTATTACATCCATTCCTGAAACAACCTGACCAAATACGGTATACTCGTCATCGAGATGCGGAGCACCCCCGTCGGTAGTATAAACCTCCAGTCGCTCAGGTGCTACTTCATGACTTAGACTAACTTCGAATTCCGCTTCAATCACCGGTTTCAATTCTGTCATCTTTGATTCCAATGCTGCCTCATCTCCTCCTCGTTGTAAGCCCATAAACTCATCTCTCAATGTTTCGTACTCGGGCATGTTTAAGAGTTTTCTCAAATATTGATTCATTTTTTCCTGATCCAATGTCAGCTCCTCTTCAGACCAGATACGACCCTGAACGATATAGAATTGGCACTCACTGGACTTTCTTTGCGGATTATTGGTTCGGGCTGCCGCTACCGCCCCTCTGGCATGGAAATTATGTAAGTGAATCTCTTCCGGTATCATGGCCTCGGGAGTGGTGGTGGTCCCTTCTTTGGCATTCACATCGCCTCCCTGCACCATAAATTCCTGAATTACCCTATGAAAATTGGTGCCATCGTACCGCCCGGCTTTTGCCAGTGCAATAAAGTTGTCCTTGTGTAATGGGGTGTCATCGAAAAGGATGAGTTTTATTTCTCCGAAAGTCGTTTTAATGGTCACTAGATAGTCCTTTTTGGGTGCACAAGAAACCACCGTGAGACTCAATAGTAGCAGAGCTATTACTGAAATATTATTTTTAATTATCATATTCAATTATCCAAATGTGATTTAATTTCTTTCAGGATCTTTGCCCCTCCTGACCCAAGAACATTTTGCCCAAGTTTTTCTCCTAACTTAAGTGCCTGGTCCGACGGACCTTCCAAGTTAAGTTGTACTACTTGTTGCCCATCCAGGCTAATGATCCCACCCAATACTCTTATTGTTGTACCGGTTAGTTCCGCATGTGCAAAAGCTGGAATACTACATCCACCCTGAATAGTATAAAGAAATGCTCTTTCTGTGGTAAGACAATATTCCGTGGACAGATCATTTAAACAATTACTTATAGATGTCTTTATTTGAGTTTCAATTTTCTTGCTGACCTCGATGGCCATGCTGCCCTGACCAACGGCAGGCACAAAGTCACTCTTTGGCAGCGAATGCCTGATCAACCCAGCCAAGCCAAGCCGATGTACACCAGCATAAGCCAGCGCCAAGGCGTCCATTCCTCCCTGTTTTAGTTTCTTTAAACGAGTTTGTAGATTACCCCGGACTGGAACCGTACGAATGCCAGGGTAGTAATGTTTAAACAAAGCCACTCTTCTGGTAGATGAAGTGCCAATAGTAATACTCTGCTTCAAATCAAGCTTGTCCTGGTAGCTGACCAGTACATCATGCGCCAGTTCTCGAGGTGTGTAAGCAATTATTTCAAACCCTTCTGGCAGCTCTGAAGGCAGGTCTTTGGCGCTATGGACTGCCAGGTCAATAGTTCCTGAAGCCAATTCTTGCTCCAATTCTGCGGTAAATACTCCCTTACTGCCAATCTCTGGAATCGGCAGGTTCAACATTTGGTCACCCTTGGTGTCCATAGGGACTAGCTCGCATTCCAGGTCTGCCAATTCCAACTGTTTAGCTACCCAATTGGCTTGCCACAGGGCCAAGGCACTGCGTCTGGTACCGATTCTAATTTTGGGTTTCAAATTGCCGGGCTTTCAATAGTTTGGAAATATTCAAGGCCAGATCCAAAAAGATCATTTTTGCACTGCCGTTTCTCTCCAGGTGAAACAATGCCTCTGTAAACAAGTTGGTAAGAGGCTCAACTTTTTCGGGTGTAACCACTTGTGAAAACTTTTTTACGAACTCCTTCTCATCTTCCGTAAGTTTGAGCAGTTGAGAATTACCGTAGTGCACAACCAAGGTATCCCGCAATGTTGAAAGGCCAAACCTAATAAAACCTTTTTGTGAAATCTTGGTCATTTTGTGAAATTCTTCGGACCATCCTACCAACTTGGTATAGTTTTGACCGTAACACAATCGCATCCACTCTTTAAAGGATTCCACACTGTCCTCTTCAACCTCTGAAGCCAGCCTTAGAGCCAATTTCAAGTTACCGGCAGCTAATCTGGCAATATGGGAAGCCCTATCTTGAGCTACACCTGCTGTTACCAGCTGTAGCTGGATTTCATCATCTTCAAACGCCCGGATTAGCACTTTTTGTGTTCGGGACAATATAGTCTCAAGTAATTTTTCTGAGTCATGCGCCACCAATAGAAATACGGTGTTTTTCGACGGTTCTTCCAGAACTTTTAACAGGCCATTAGCTGCCGCAGGGTGCATATATTCGGGCATCCAGATAATCATGATCTTGTACGCTCCCTCAAATGCCGTTAATGACAATTTTTTGATTATGGTTCTACTTTCTTCTTTTGAAATATTCAGGTTTTTGTTCTCACTCCATACTCCGCTCCAGTCGGCAACATCACCATACAAATTCTCCCCCAAAAAGGAACGCCATTCTTTGAGAAAATTGTTGCTCACCGCTTCTTTACCGTGAAACTTTTCTGTGCCACTTACTGGAAAAACATAATGGACATCGGGGTGAATGTACTTTTGGTTCTTCAAACAAGACGGGCATTGACTGCAACTGTCACTTTCATCCGGATCCTCACAATTAAGATAACTGGCAAAGGCAATAGCCATGGCCAGATTGGCACTTCCTTCAGGACCAAGGAAAAGTTGGGCATGGGCTACATGGTCCTTTCTTACAGCTTCAATTAAGCTGGTTTTGGTTTGGTCTAAACCCTGTATGTCTGCGAATTGCATTTTCTAAGTCAATGCCGGTAAACGATACTCAGCAGTCTGTTGAAATATATTTTCAAGAATACTTCTTTCTACCTCTTCAAGAGGTTCTGAACGGCGTTCCATTACTTTAGCTGCGGTTCCACAAGCCTTTTTAAAATTATATTCAGTGGTAGTTTCCGTGCCGCCCCAAACAAAAGAAGGAATGAATTTGGCAGGAAACCCAGCTCCATGAATATTGGCGCATACGCCTACCACAGTGCCCGTATTAAACATGGTATTGATTGAGCTCTTACTGTGATCGCCCATGATAACTCCACAGAACTGTAGGCCGGTATCCACAAACTCGTCCTCGTGGTAATTCCATAAACGTACGTTGGAATAGTTATTCTTCAAGTTCGAGTTATTGGTATCAGCTCCCAAATTACACCAGGACCCAATCACACTATTACCTAAGAAGCCTTCATGAGCCTTATTACTATTACTTTGAAAGATAACATTACCTACCTCTCCACCGATTTTACAATATGGTCCAACCGTAGTATTAGGTCTCATTTTACCACCCAACCTTAATTGTGCATGACTGCCTAAGGCAAATGGCCCTTGTATAATAGTGCCCTCCTGAATCTCCGAATTTGGGCCAAGATACACCGGTCCGTTCTCAGCATTTATAATAGATGCTTTTATTTGGACACCTTCTTCAATAAAAAGGTTTTCTTCATTATATACTATGGTGTGAGGATCGAGTAATGGATGGCTTTTCCGACCTCTTACCATCCTTGGATAATCTGCTCTTATTTGGTCGCCATTGAACAAGAAAAGCTGCCAGGTATTTCTTATTAGGGTCGTTGGGTTTTCATAGTCCTCACATTGTTCCAACACACCAGCCAGTTCATCCGGTGAATCAAAAGGTCCGGATCGAAATGCTATGGTTATTTCTCCTTGTTTCAGGCCCTGACCGTAAGAAAGATTGGCAATACTATTTAATAGTTGCTGATCGGGACATAGAGCCCCGTTGATGTATAGATTATCCTCCTGCATGACCGGTGGATATTTAGTACCAAGATAACCTTGGGTAAAATAGCTTACAGAATGGCTAAGTTCATGTGCCCATTTTTCAGAAATGGTCATGATACCCAATCGAATGTCGGCTACGGGTCTGGTAAATGTCAGAGGAAGCAGGGAACGCCTGATCTCAGGATGATCAAACAACAAGATATTCATAAGCACAAAAATAAAAAAGTCTCACAGAATAAGTTATCCATGAGACATAATTCAAAGCATTTGTTGTGCTTATTTTTTCTTATATCGGCGATTGAATTTCTCAACCCGACCAGCTGTGTCTAAGAATACCCGTTTTCCCGTATAGAAAGGATGCGAGGCCGAACTTACTTCTACCTTGATCATGGGATAAGTGTTTCCATCTTCCCATTTAATAGTCTCCTCCGACGTCATGGTAGACTTTGTAAGAAACTTGTACTCACTTTGAGTATCAAAGAAAACCACTTCTTTATATTTTGGATGGATGTCTTTTTTCATGATTGATTTACAATTAATTATATGCCCCAAAAACGAGGCACAAATTTAAGTAAAGAATAATTTATTATCAAACTTTCTCCGAGCTATTAACCACCGTATGAATCGGGCTCATTTTTTGTTGCAATATGTTAACTTGCGACGAAATAGTGTAAACTCAAATGATTAAACACTTACTGTCACTATTGATTGCTTTGGGAAGTGCTTTATTAATCCAGGCCCAAAGCACCAATATCCCACTTGATCCGGACTATTATCACCTTATTCAGCGATACGAAATCAAATCAGGGCACTTCGCATCGAGCTTTCACAGCAATATAAAACCATATCGGAGGTCGGATGTCGCGGAATTTGTTGATACCCTGTTTGACACAAACAGGGCCATGTCGAAGGTGGACCAATTCAACCTCCAATATCTGGCCAATGATAACTGGGAGTGGTCCAAACACCATAAGAATGTCAGTAAAAAACCTTTGCTTAAATCTCTATACAAGAATAAATCAGACCTTTTCCATGTTGATACCAAAGATTTTGATCTGCACATAAGTCCGGTATTTCATTTTGGATATGGCATTGATAAGGGGGAGGACAACATTTTTACCAATTCAAGGGGTCTGATAATTCGCGGTATGATCAGTAGAAAAGTAGGATTTTATACCTACCTGGTGGAGAACCAGATGAGGTTCCCAAGTTATGTCCGGGACTGGATCAATGACGACCGTTTTGTGATTCCTGGCGAGGGATTCTGGAAAAGCTTCAAAGATAATGGTGTTGATTTTTTTACTGCCCGGGGTTACATAAGTTTTGATGCTGCCAAGTTTATTAATTTTCAATTTGGACACGATAAACAATTCATTGGTAATGGCTACCGGTCTTTGGTACTATCGGACTTTTCTAACAACCATTTATTTCTAAAGATAAATACCAATGTCTGGCGACTTCACTATTCATTCATGGTTTCGGAGATGAGAGCGGATGCTCCCGGCAATTCCGGGGGCTCATTTTCTTCGGTAGACTTTCCAAAAAAGTACCTGGCCTTCCATCGAATTGGGGTTAATGTTACTGATCAATTAAATTTGGGGATTTTTGAAGCCATTGCCTTTGGTCAACATGAGGACAGTACAGGCACCTCGTTCGAACTGGACTATTTGAATCCTATAATTTTTTACCGGGCCATCGAACAATCCGGCGGTAGCCAGGACAATGCCTTGTTTGGAGCTGATGTTACCTGGAATTTTCTGAAGAGATTCTCGTTTTATGGGCAAGTAGTTTTAGATGAATTTCTACTAAGAGAAGTAAAGGCTGGCGATGGATGGTGGGGTAACAAAATTGCCTATCAAATAGGCTTGAAATATATAGATGTATTTGGAGTCAATAACCTTGATCTACAGTTGGAAGGAAATTTTGCGCGACCTTATACATATGCTCATGTTAATAATTTTACCAGCTTTTCTCATTACAAACAACCTTTGGCACATCCATTGGGGGCCAATTTTAGGGAATTTGTGGCCATCGCACAGTATCAGCCTGTTCCAAAATTGAGGTTGTCCGGAAAGCTAGTAGTTGCGAATTATGGGGCAGATACCGATAGTACAAATTGGGGAGGGGACGTGTTAAAAAGTTACAACGATCGTGAAATGGAATTTAATAATAAGATTGGTCAGGGCGTCGGCACAGATCTTTTTTATTTTGACATTACCGCATCATATCAATTGAAACACAATCTATTCTTAGATTTTAATCAGGTATTTAGAACATTAAAAAGTGAGTTGCCCCAAAGAAACGCCGACAATGTGGTTACTTCACTATCAATCCGTTTGAATATCTCCAGACGTGAACATGTATTCTGAACTTAGCGGGGGGGGGCTGTGTCTTTTAATGATACTCAAAAACAGTAACTTGCACCTTTTAGAGCTGACGGCTAAACCCTATAAATGAACACTTATCTTAGAATATTATTCTTTGCCAGGCCTTTGCGGCATTATCTACCACAGTACATAACTTTCACACTGCTGGGAATTATATTCGGGTTGATCAATCTCACCTTATTAATACCGTTGTTTGATGTCATCTTTCAACAGATGGATATCGCTGAAATACAGGCATACCAGTCCAATCCGGCATTCTCTCCTACACTGGGGTATTTAAAACACAAATTCTATTACTTTCTAATTTCGTTCACCGAGACCTACGGAAAATTTGGCACGTTGGCATACATCACAGTAGTAACCGTTGTTGCCAATCTAATATCCAATATTTTTAGATATTTATCACAGATTATACTGGCAAAAGTTCGAGCCAGGACTGTTCGGGGGCTAAGACTGGCTATTTTTGAAAAGATCAGTTTACTGCATTTGGGATTTTTCACCGACCAGCGAAAAGGTGACATCACTTCGAGGATCACAAACGATGTGCAAGAGGTTGAAAATGGCATAGTCCATTCTATGCAGGTTATTTTTAGAGACCCTGCAAGTATTATAATTTACTTCGTCTGGCTGTTTGTTATGTCTTTCAAACTTACATTGTTCACTTTAATAGTATTACCAGTGGCTGGAATACTTGTTTCGGGAATTGTAAAGAAACTTCGCAGTATTGCTCTTGCCGGACAGGAATCTTTAGGACGGATTCTCAACCAGGTAGATGAAACATTCTCAGGAATAAGAATTATAAAAGCGTTCAATGCCAGAGACTATGCCATGACGAAATTCTCTAAAGAAATAGACCGGTATGCCAGTATTAACATTTCTATGGCCCGGAAAAATGAACTGGCGTCTCCGGTATCGGAGTTTTTAGGCATTATAGTGGTTGGGGGTATTTTGTTGTATGGTGGAAATCTGGTGTTAAACAACCAATCTGCCTTAGACGGAGCAGCATTTCTCACTTATTTAGTAGTATTCGCACAGCTACTGGCACCTTCCAAAGCCATCTCCAAAGCTTACAGCAGTATCCAAAGAGCTCTGGCATCAGCAGGAAGGATCTTTGAAATTATAGATATAGTTCCTGAAATAAAAGATACCGATCATGCCCATACCACCGCTCAATTCAATAAGTCAATTGAATTAAAAAATGTGAGCTTTGCCTATGACAATGAGCAAGTTCTTGAAGATATCAACCTGGTACTCCCCAGAGGTCGTACTATTGCCCTGGTTGGACCATCGGGCAGTGGGAAATCAACCCTGGTTGATCTGATTCCAAGGTTTTACGACCCATCTAAAGGCCAGGTGTTATTGGATGGCAAACCATTGAAAGATTACAAACTGGAAGCTTTGCGCGGTTTAATGGGAATTGTAAGTCAAGAGTCAATTTTATTTAATGACACTGTTTTCAATAATATTGCTTTTGGAATGCCACAGGCAAGTCATGAGGAGGTGATCAAAGCTGCAGAAATTGCCAATGCGCACGAATTTATTCTTAAGCTTGAGCATGGATACCAAACAGAAATAGGGGAACGAGGCAGTAAATTATCCGGCGGTGAAAGGCAAAGGCTGAGTATTGCCAGGGCCGTACTAAAGAATCCACCGATTTTGATTCTTGACGAAGCCACCTCTGCCCTTGATTCGGAATCAGAAAATCTGGTACAAGAAGCTTTGTCAAACTTAATGAAAAACCGGACTTCAATAGTTATTGCACACCGGTTAAGTACCATTCAGAATGCCGATGAAATCATCGTCTTACAGGAAGGACGGATAATAGAGCGAGGCACTCATCACCAACTGTTGGACAGGGGAGGTCTCTACGGAAAATTAAACGCAATGCAGGCAGTATAAATTGGCCGGCCATGAAAAGATTTAAATCGATATTCCACACCTTATACGTTGCTTACCTGTTTTTCTCGGTACTCATGTTCATTTTTAAGGAATCCCTGTTCCAGCAAATGGACCCTGATTTCCTAGTTAGATTCCTCAATTTTTGGGTGATACTGGGATTTGTTTTCTTTATAGCAATTTGGGTCATACAGACCATTCATATTGGATTCTTAAAGAAAGACATCATGGAGCATGAAGAAAAAATATTAGAACTGAAAAGCAAATTGTATGATATCAGCCGGGACAGTGATCCAGACCCTGTTGAAAACCCTGAGGATGACACTGTCGCTCAAAAGAATTCTGAGTAATGCTGCTAGCTAAAACCTTTGGCAGCGCCGTTCAAGGAGTTGACGCTTGCATGATAACTATTGAAGTTCAGGTGGGAGAAGGCAGCAAATTCTATATGGTAGGATTAGCTGACAGTGCCATTAAGGAAAGTCAACACCGGGTGGTATCTGCTATCAAATATCTTAAATACCGGATGCCGATGCAAAAGGTCGTGGTCAACCTTGCACCCGCAGGTATTAAAAAAGAAGGTTCTGCTTACGATTTGCCAATAGCCTTGGGCTACCTGAAAGCCACTCATCAGCTAAAATCCGAGCTGCTGGAAAAATACCTTATCATGGGCGAGTTGTCGTTGGACGGCCAGCTCAGATCCATAAAGGGTGTCCTTCCAATAGCCATTGAGGCCAGGAGACTGGGATTTAAAGGAATAGTCCTCCCCAAAGACAATGGAAAGGAAGCCGGTATTGTCGATAATATTGAGGTTTTTGCGGTAAGCACTATGAAAGAGGCCATCGACTTTTTTGAACAAAAGGGCTCTTTTAGTCCTGTAGTGACGGATACCCGCGACATTTTCTATCATCACATCAATAATTACCAATTCGACTTTTCTGAAGTTCAGGGTCAGGAAAATATTAAAAGGGCTCTGGAAATTGCTGCTGCCGGTGGTCATAATGTTATAATGATCGGCCCTCCCGGTGCGGGAAAGACCATGTTAGCTAAAAGGTTGCCTTCTATTTTGCCGCCATTGACGTTACACGAAGCCCTTGAAACCACCAAAATACACTCGGTCGCCGGGAAACTAATGACCAATGCGTCTCTGATGACCACACGTCCTTTCCAGGCGCCTCATCATACCATTAGTTATATTGCTTTGGTAGGAGGTGGAGGAATTCCACAGCCAGGTGAAATCTCCCTGGCTCATAACGGGGTGCTGTTTTTGGACGAACTTCCAGAATTTCAACGAAAGGCATTGGAGGTACTTAGGCAACCATTGGAGGAACGGCGGGTGACTATTTCCCGAGCCAAATTTTCCGTTGAGTATCCTGCCAACTTTATGCTTATAGCCAGTATGAACCCCTGTCCCTGCGGATACTACAATCACCCCGATAAAGATTGCGTTTGTGCCCCTTCGGCGGTCCAACGATACCTCAACAAGATCAGTGGTCCTTTACTGGATCGGATTGATATCCATGTTGAAGTTACCCCGGTGGCATTTGATGAAATGATCAGAGACCGTCCGGCGGAGAGCAGCAAGACAATTCGCGAGCGGGTTATAAAAGCCCGGGAGTTTCAGGGCGAACGTTTTGGTTCTACTCCATATATTTTTTCCAATTCTATGATGCCATCCAAGCTGGTAAAACAGGTATGTATTATTAACACTGCGGGGAAAACATTATTAAGGACAGCAATCGAAAAGTTGGGCTTATCAGCCCGGGCCTATACACATATTCTAAAAGTGTCCAGAACCATTGCAGACCTAGCCAGTAGCAGAGAAATTAAGGTAGAACACCTTGCCGAGGCCATTCAATATCGCACACTGGATCGGGCAGAGTGGGCGCAGTGAAAATTGGAGACGAGGGACAAAGGGAACGCCGAATACAGCATAAATCCTCTAATTATGGCCGTGCAATTACTTCCACTTAGCATAAAAAACTCACTATAGATTACTGATGTAAGTTTTTGTCCATTCCACCACCTTTTTTAAGGTTACTATTAAACAAACCCCGGGATTAAAGAGTACTCTGATTGACCAGAGGATTTTTTTAACCAACACCCGGGTTTATGATCACACCTATACTCAATTACAAATTCAACCGTGCTGGATATATGACTTTACTGCTGCTGGCAGTAAGCACTTCTTTCCTTTTTGGGAATGGAAATGATCCCTGTACCGCCGTCGCCGCTGAAAATGCCGGCCATGCCATCTGGTTAAGTAAGTACCACCAAGGCAAACATGCCGATTTCCATTTTGATGATCAAGGTGGAAAATTGGAAGAGAATGAAGATGGCACTGCGCATGTCTATGGTATCATATACAATAAAAAAGACCCTCAAGATCTATGGGAGGTTCAGCTTTGGCTTTCAAACCGCCTGAACTGGGATGAATGGTCAGCCTTGGGAAGAAAGTACAAAGATCAGAATAACAAAGCGGATGATCTATACAAAACATGGTCCTACTATATTATGGATCCCGACAAAAACTCCATGTTGGTGGGTAAAGGAAAAAATGAAGGTACCACTGTGCCCATCAAACACAATCCCATTGACTATAGCTATGGTTTTCAGGTAGGCCAAGCGGCTAATGATAAAAACAAGCATTTTGGGATGTCCGGATGGTTCCTATACTTCCTGGATGGGGACAAACCCCGTCAGGGCGATTTCAATTTCGACCTGAGTTGTGAAACGAATTCTCCTGACGATTGCCCTGAATGCTTTGCGACTTCTTTATTAAATTCTTCTGTAAACGATGAAGGCAATAGAGAATACACCCTTGAAGTGAGCAATGATGGTAGCTGCCGTCACGCCCTTTCCCATTACACAATTGCCCTACCCTGTGGGACCATTACAGATGTACGCAACTCGGAGGGTTGGAAAGTGGAAATAGGTAAAGATCCAACTACTGGACTTCACGGATTAAAAATAGACGACATTAGTGGTTTCGGTGACGCAAATCAACCAGGAAACTTCACCGTTACTTTTTCTATTAGCAGTGATGATCCCTCCTGTACAGAAACCCTGAATTCTTGGGAAGCAAATATAGCTTACAAAGCTGGGCAGTGCATAACCACAAAGACCATTGTCATGGGTGAAGAACCCAGTGGAGTTGATGAATCGGATTGTAATGTCAATGATCTGGCTGCAGACTTCAACACCACCGATGTATCTTGTGCCGGTGCACAGGATGGCAGCATCAAAATTGAAATTATCGGTGGTGTAGCTCCGTTCACTTTTGCCTGGTCCAATGGCGCTGCCACTCAGGACATATCAAATTTAGGAGGAGGAAATTACTCTGTTACCATTACCGATGCCAACGACCTCACTCTAGAGCTTGCCGGAACGGTTTTTGAACCTGGATCACTTTCTATACAGGGAATGGTTAGTCCGCTGACCTGTGGGGACACCAATGGCACCATTACACTTATGGTTTCAGGTGGTACTTCCCCCTACTCATACAGCTGGTCTAATGGCAGCACTGAAAGAGACTTGTCCGGATTAACTGAGGATACTTATATGGTATTGGTCACGGATGCCAACGGCTGTTCAGTAAACGAAGAATTTGTTTTATTGGCAACTTCTGATTTATCCGTAACCATTTCTGCCAACAGCTGTGATGGTTCACTGGTAGCGGACGTTGTGGGAGGCGTGCCTCTGTACAGCTACTTATGGTCAACAGGTGAAACTACCAATGACATAAAAGTGGCAGCCACCGGCACTTATGATGTTACCGTCACCGATGTAAACGGATGTAGCGCTGCATCAACTATCACGATCAACGATTTAACCACATTTGAACTTTCTGTAGAAACTACCATTCCGAGTTGTGGTGGAAACCGTGATGGTGCCATTGACCTAACTGTCAATGGTGGCCAGGGGTCTTTTACTTATAGCTGGTCAAATGGTGCCACTACCGAAGACCTTGTCAATGTGGCTTCCGGAAATTATACGGTAACAGTGACCGATGAGGGGGGCTGTATCCAGGAATTGACACACTTTTTGCGAAACCCTATTAACATATTTATCACTGCCAAGGTGAATCTTATTCGTTGTGATGGCGATGGAGCAGACGGTGCCATTGATATTTCAATCTCTAATGCCGCAGAGCCTTATAATGTTTCCTGGTCGAATGGAGAAACTTCAGAAGATATTTCTGGTCTGGCTGCGGGTGTCTATAAAGTCATAGTAACGGATGCCAATGGATGTGAGGGAATGAAAACCATTGAACTTACCGCACCCGAATATTTTGAAGTGGACCTGAACCAACAATATTGTGGAGATGGCCGAATTTGCCCTACCCTTAACGGAGGCAATGGTCCATTTATCTACAACTGGACGGATGAAGGCGGAAACTCAATCTCAACCATCGATGGATGTATTGATGTAACTAAAGCCGGAACTTATTCTGTGCAGGTAGTAGATGCTGCGAATGGATGTACCAAATCTGCCAGCATAACTGTGGGAGCGCCAAATCCTTCGCTTAGCACCAGTCTGATAATATCTGAGGTGACCTGTGCCGGCGGTAATGATGGCACTGCTTCAGTGTCAATAACAGGTGGGGACGGAAATTATACCATTCTTTGGTCTAATGGTATGTCAACCCCAAGCATTAGTGGTCTGGTTGCTAAAAGTTATACCGTGAAAGTAACGGATAGGAATGGCTGTCAGGAAATCCGGGCTTTCAACGTTCTGGAGCCTCAGGGATTTGAGATATCAGCTTCTACCTTTACCGAGGTTAGTTGTAATGGCGAG
>PVMK01125191.1_pt1 | contig 35997 bp, 32 predicted proteins | sample 1853481 | NCBI WGS metagenome assembly PVMK01 (sample SAMN08533507, study PRJNA380276) | Marine sediment metagenome, whole genome shotgun sequencing project. | reverse complement strand
CTCTCGAGCACCTTAGAATTCTCATCCCAACTACCTGTGTCGGTTTGGGGTACGGGTACTTAATATCTAGTGTTTAGAAGGTTTTCTTGGAAGCCCTTAACCGCATTATCCACTCCACCGAAGCTTCGTGGTACTATCCTGATTCAGCAAGATCTGCGCATTTAACTACAAATCCTTTACCTACTCAGTTCAACGTACTATTCCGTCAGTACGCAGCGGGTTCATTACTCCGTCACTCCATCACAATATTAAGTAGTACGGGAATATTAACCCGTTGTCCATCGACTTCCCCTTTCGGGTGCGCCTTAGGCCCCGACTAACCCTCAGCTGATTAGCATCGCTGAGGAAACCTTAGTCTTTCGGTGGGCGGGTTTCTCACCCGCCTTATCGTTACTTATGCCTACATTTTCTTTTGTAATCGCTCCACCACACCTCACAGTGCGGATTCAACGCAAGATTACAATGCTCCCCTACCAATCCGCCAAAGGCGGAGTCCATAGCTTCGGTAATATGCTTATGCCCGATTATTATCCATGCTCGATCGCTCGACTAGTGAGCTGTTACGCACTCTTTAAATGAATGGCTGCTTCCAAGCCAACATCCTAGCTGTCAAAGCAATCGAACCTCGTTAGTTCAACTTAGCATATATTTTGGGACCTTAGCTGATGGTCTGGGTTCTTTCCCTCTCGGACATGGACCTTAGCACCCATGCCCTCACTGCTGATCAACATTTTATAGCATTCGGAGTTTGTCAGGAATTGGTAGGCGGTGAAGCCCCCGCATCCAATCAGTAGCTCTACCTCTATAAAACTTAAATCAACGCTGCACCTAAATGCATTTCGGGGAGTACGAGCTATTTCCGAGTTTGATTGGCCTTTCACCCCTACCCACAGGTCATCCAAAGACTTTTCAACGTCAACTGGTTCGGTCCTCCACTGTATGTTACTACAGCTTCAACCTGCCCATGGGTAGATCACTCGGTTTCGCGTCTACTACTCCTAACTTAACGCCCTATTCAGACTCGCTTTCGCTACGGCTCCGTATCTTAAATACTTAACCTTGCTAGAAACAGTAACTCGTAGGCTCATTATGCAAAAGGCACGCCGTCACCACATAAATGTAGCTCCGACCGCTTGTAGGCGTACGGTTTCAGGATCTGTTTCACTCCCTTACTTAGGGTTCTTTTCACCTTTCCCTCACGGTACTAGTTCACTATCGGTCTCTCAGGAGTATTTAGCCTTACCGGATGGTCCCGGCTGATTCATACAGGATTTCTCGTGTCCCGCACTACTCAGGATACCACTATCAATAACTTCGATTACCTATACGGGACTATCACCCTCTATGGTCTGTCTTTCCAAACAGTTCTAATTCTCTTAGCATCGAATAACGTGGTCCTACAACCCCAAATTTGCCTAAACAAACCTGGTTTGGGCTAATCCGCGTTCGCTCGCCGCTACTTACGGAATCACTATTGTTTTCTCTTCCTCCGGTTACTTAGATGTTTCAGTTCACCGGGTTTACTCCTCCCGCCATAGGCGGGGGTGACATGCCTTCGACATGCCGGGTTGCCCCATTGGGATATCTGCGGATCAACTCATATGTGCTAATCCCCGCAGCTTTTCGCAGCTTATCACGTCCTTCTTCGTCTCTGAGAGCCTAGGCATCCTCCATACGCCCTTAATTAGCTTATTGTACTTTTTGCAGATCACATCGGGTAAAACCCAATGCAATCATGAACTCTTTTAATTTATTATTTTATAACTTAATAAATAACTTACGTTATCTATCTACTTATGATTATTTACGATATCATTATTATTCCAATATGTCAATGAACTTTGTGCCCCCTCCAACTCCCCCAAAGGGGAGAACCAGCATTCTGATTCCTCCCCTTTGGGGGAGGTTAGGAGGGGCGTTGTGGAGAATATCGGAGTCGAACCGATGACCTCCTGCGTGCAAGGCAGGCGCTCTAGCCAGCTGAGCTAATCCCCCATAATTCAGTATGAGTTATTAGTATGAGTTATCAGATTCTTAGTCTATAGTCAGTGTCTCGTTTTACGCAACACTCAACACTTAAAACTCAAAACTCAAAACTTCTCCCTCAACTTCTAAAATTTCCAGATCCCCATAATTGTCTTAAAGCCTAATGTCGTAATGTCTAACTTTCGACTTTAAACTTTTAACTTAAAAGTAGTCTCGGGCAGACTCGAACTGCCGACCTCTACATTATCAGTGTAGCGCTCTAACCAGCTGAGCTACGAGACTCTTTCTCATGGTAAATCCTTGTTCTTATAATAAAAAATTGACAGCTTAATAAAGTAAAACCTATTTTTCTGAAGACCTCCATCTCTTTCTCTAGAAAGGAGGTGTTCCAGCCGCACCTTCCGGTACGGCTACCTTGTTACGACTTAGCCCCAGTTACTAGTTTTACCCTAGGCAGCTCCTTTCGGTCACCGACTTCAGGCACCCCCAGCTTCCATGGCTTGACGGGCGGTGTGTACAAGGCCCGGGAACGTATTCACCGGATCATGGCTGATATCCGATTACTAGCGATTCCAGCTTCACGGAGTCGAGTTGCAGACTCCGATCCGAACTGAGATCGGTTTTAAGGATTCGCTCCTACTCGCGTAGTGGCTGCCCTCTGTACCGACCATTGTAGCACGTGTGTAGCCCAGGACGTAAGGGCCGTGATGATTTGACGTCATCCCCACCTTCCTCACGGTTTGCACCGGCAGTCCCGCTAGAGTCCCCATCTTTACATGCTGGCAACTAACGGTAGGGGTTGCGCTCGTTATAGGACTTAACCTGACACCTCACGGCACGAGCTGACGACAACCATGCAGCACCTTGTAAGTAGTCCGAAGAAAGATCTATCTCTAAATCATGCAACTTACATTTAAGCCCTGGTAAGGTTCCTCGCGTATCATCGAATTAAACCACATGCTCCACCGCTTGTGCGGGCCCCCGTCAATTCCTTTGAGTTTCAATCTTGCGATCGTACTCCCCAGGTGGGTCACTTATCAATTTCTCTTAATCACTGAAGCTTGCGCCCCAACAACTAGTGACCATCGTTTACGGCGTGGACTACCAGGGTATCTAATCCTGTTCGCTCCCCACGCTTTCGTCCATTAGCGTCAGTATACAGTTAGTAGACTGCCTTCGCAATCGGTATTCTATGTAATATCTATGCATTTCACCGCTACACTACATATTCTATCTACTTCACTATAACTCAAGACAATCAGTATCAAAGGCAGTTCCACAGTTGAGCTGTGGGATTTCACCCCTGACTTAATTGCCCGCCTACGGACCCTTTAAACCCAATGATTCCGGATAACGCTTGGACCCTCCGTATTACCGCGGCTGCTGGCACGGAGTTAGTCGGTCCTTATTCGTACAGTACCGTCAGCTATCCACTCGTGGATAGGTTTCTTCCTGTATAAAAGCAGTTTACAACCCATAGGGCAGTCTTCCTGCACGCGGCATGGCTGGGTCAGAGTTGCCTCCATTGCCCAATATTCCTCACTGCTGCCTCCCGTAGGAGTCTGGTCCGTGTCTCAGTACCAGTGTGGGGGATCTCCCTCTCAGGACCCCTACCTATCGTCGCCATGGTAAGCCGTTACCTTACCATCTAGCTAATAGGACGCATACTCATCTCTTACCACCGAAGCTTTAATTATAGTGCGATGCCACACCATAATGCCATGGAGCATTAATCCAAATTTCTCTGGGCTATTCTCCTGTAAAAGGTAAATTGTATACGCGTTACTCACCCGTGCGCCGGTCGTCAGCATTCTAGTAAACTAAAACCTGTTACCCCTCGACTTGCATGTGTTAAGCCTGCCGCTAGCGTTCATCCTGAGCCAGGATCAAACTCTCCATCGTATAAACTATGTTTTTCCGACGAAGGTCTCAAAAAAATTTCTCGGTTAGATCTAAAAAAAAATCCAAACAAGTGCTTTACTCTATTTTACGCTGTCAATCTTTCAATGTTTTCAATGAACTTCTCTATTCTAAAACAATTATCAGCTTATTAACCAATAATCATACGCTCCTATTTTCAACCTCATATCCAATCTCCCCCCAAAAAGCGCGTGCAAAATTACAACCCTTTTTTAATATAAAAAAATAAAAATATAATTATTTCCCTAAACAATATTCTATATCAAAGAGTCGTCTTTCACTCACTCGCTTATTAAAAATATATCTTTCTCTAAGCGGCTGCAAAAATACAACCAATAATAAATACAATCCTAATTTTTATTCTTCTTTTTTTATATATTTTAATATTTGAAATACAACAATCTGATTGTGTGAATATTCCAATAATAAAAAATCTAATTTTAATATAAATTTAGCATTTAGGAATCTGCCAAAATTAAAATGTTACACCTTTACTATATATCCAAAAAATTAAATCTTAAGTCGGGCATAAAATAATTTTTTTCAGACAGTTAAACATCATTATTAAATTGTGATATGTATCTTTGCCACTTTATTAAAATAAGATATGATTAACATTACTTTACCTGACGGAACCATTAAAAGCTTCGCAAAGAACAGCACAGCAATGGACGTAGCAAATAGCATAAGCGAAGGGTTCGCTCGGAATGTGATATCCGCAAAATTTAACGGTCAGGTTATAGAAACCAAGACACCGCTAACTAATGATGGTGCGCTTATTTTGTATACCTGGAAAAATGATGAAGGTAAAACTGCTTTTTGGCATTCATCAGCACATTTACTGGCACAAACAATATTGCATTTCTATCCTAAGGCAAAGTTAACCATTGGTCCGGCAATTGAAAATGGGTTCTATTATGATGTAGATTTTGGCGATCAATCAATTTCAGAAAATGATTTCAAGAAAATTGAAGATAAAATGCTTGAATTTGCAAGGTCAAAATTCGAATTCAATATGCGTAACATCTCTAAGAAAGAAGCTCTGTCCTATTATAAGGAAAGAAATAATGAGTATAAAGTGGAGCTCATTGAAAATTTAGAAGATGGGAATATCACTTTTTGTGACCACAGTGATTTTACTGATCTATGTCGTGGTGGACATATTCCAAATACCGGTATAATCAAGGCCATAAAAATAATGAGTGTTGCAGGTGCTTATTGGCGGGGTGACGAAAACAATACCCAACTTACTCGGGTTTATGGAATATCATTCCCAAAACAGAAAGAACTCAAAGAGTATTTAGAGCTAATAGAAGAAGCAAAAAAAAGAGATCACAGGAAACTTGGCAAGGAATTAGAACTTTTTACTTTTTCGCAAAAAGTTGGACAAGGGCTGCCTTTGTGGTTACCTAAGGGAGCTGCCTTAAGAGAAAGATTGGAACAGTTTCTCAAAAAAGCCCAGAAAAAAGCCGGTTATGAAATGGTTATGACTCCTCATATTGGTCAAAAGGAGTTGTATGTAACCTCAGGGCATTACGCAAAATATGGAGAAGACAGCTTTCAACCTATTCGTACCCCAAAGGAAAATGAAGAGTTTTTATTAAAACCAATGAATTGCCCTCATCACTGCGAGATCTATAATGCCAAACCATATTCTTATAAAGATCTACCTAAAAGATTTGCCGAATTTGGAACGGTCTATAGATATGAACAAAGTGGTGAATTACACGGGTTAACACGTGTGAGAGGTTTCACTCAAGATGACGCTCACATATTTTGTACACCGGATCAATTGAACGAAGAGTTCAAATCAGTAATTGATCTGGTTCTATATGTTTTTAATTCTTTAGGTTTTGACAATTATACAATGCAAATTTCCTTACGCGACCAAAATAATAAGGAAAAATATATTGGTAGCGATGAGAATTGGGAAAAGGCGGAAAATGCAATTATTCAAGCAACGAAAGAGAAAGGATTAGAAACTGTAATTGAATATGGTGAAGCAGCCTTTTATGGACCCAAATTGGACTTTATGATTAAGGATGCATTGGGCAGGAACTGGCAGCTGGGAACAATCCAGGTTGACTATAACTTACCTGAACGATTTGACTTACAATATAAAGGCTCCGATAACAAGTTACACAGACCGGTTATGATCCATCGTGCACCATTTGGTTCAATGGAGCGGTTTATTGCCCTGTTAATTGAGCATAGTGGCGGTAATTTTCCGCTCTGGCTCACACCAGAACAGGTTATTTTACTACCAATCAGTGAGAAATATGAAATATATACAAAAAAAGTTTTAAATTTGGTAGAAAATTACGAAATTCGCGCCCTCGTTGACAACCGTAATGAAAAAGTTGGAAGAAAGATCAGAGATGCTGAGATTAACAAGATTCCATACATGTTAATTATAGGTGAAACTGAGGAGAAACAAGGCACGGTTTCGGTTAGAAAACATGGAGAAGGAGATCTGGGATCATTTACAGTTGAAGAGTTTTCTAAGATCATTCAAAAGGAAATAGATAAAACATTAAAACAATATTAGTTTAACCAATCCGAATAGGAATTAAATTTTACAGCTATAGCAATACGTAGAAAGGGGCCTAGAAAGCCTTGGAGAAAAATAAGAGAAGATCTCCACAAGATTAATGGCAAAATAGACGCTCACGAAGTTCGTTTGGTGGGAGATAACGTAGAAGTAGGAGTTTATCAAACACGAAGAGCACTTGAACTTGCAGAAGAATTTGAATTAGATTTGGTGGAAATTTCGCCAAAAGCTTCACCTCCTGTTTGTAAAATAATTGATTATAAAAAGTTTCTTTACGAACAAAAAAAACGTGAGAAAGCTTTAAAAGCTAAAGCTACTAAGGTTGTTATAAAAGAAATTCGTTTTGGACCGAATACAGATGAGCATGATTTTGAATTTAAAAAGAAGCATGCCATTAAGTTTTTAGAAGGAGGAGCCAAATTAAAAGCGTATGTTTTCTTTAAAGGAAGGTCAATAATCTTTAAAGATAAAGGCCAAATCTTATTATTGAGATTGGCACAAGAATTGGAAGACTATGGAACGGTAGAGCAAATGCCTAAATTGGAAGGAAAGCGAATGATAATGTTCATTGCTTCAAAGAAAAAGAAGTAATAATTAAACATTATTAGACAGATAAAAATAATAAGCAAGTAATTATAAATAGGAAGAAGATGCCTAAAATGAAGACAAAATCCAGTGCTAAAAAACGTTTTAAAGTAACGGGTACCGGTAAATTGAAAAGAAAGCACGCTTTTAAGAGTCATATTTTGACTAAAAAAAGCAAGAAACGTAAATTGAGACTTACTCATTTCGGTTTAGTACACAAAGCGGATGTAGCAAATATCAAACAACAATTAACGTTAAAATAAACTTAGAAAGTTTATAAGGTAAATAATTATTAACCATGTGTTAGTGCCAAAAAAACGTCCCAAATAATGGAGACTGCCTAACTCAAAAAATTTAAAAAAATGCCAAGATCAGTAAATTCAGTAGCTAAGAGAGCTCGAAGAAAAAAAATATTAAAACAGGCCAAAGGTTACTTTGGAAGGCGTAAAAATGTGTATACAGTTGCTAAGAACGCAGTTGATAAAGCAATGTTATATGCATATCGCGATAGAAAAAACAATAAAAGGAATTTCCGTGGTTTATGGATACTGCGTATTAACGCCGGTGCACGTGAACACGGCCTATCTTATTCACAATTTATGGGTAAATTAAAGGCTAATAATATAGAACTAAACAGAAAGGTTCTTGCAGATTTAGCCATGAACAACCCGGAGGCTTTCAAAGCTATTGTAGATAAAATAAAATAAAAATCAATTTCTTGCTTATAAAAAAATCCTGAGGAAAACTTCAGGATTTTTTTTGCATTACCAGGTAATGATTCAATCAGTATGATCTACCTCAAAAATCATCTCCTGTAGCTTTCAGTTTTTCAGCATTTTCTGCCAACTGCAGTTCTTCCACAATCTTACTTATATTCCCGTTTATAATATTACTAAGATCATATAGGGTTAATCCTATTCTATGCTCCGTTACACGCCCCTGGGGATAATTATAGGTTCTGATCTTTGCCGATCTGTCTCCACTAGAAACCATGGTCAGTCTTTTGGCTGAATCTTCATCCAGTTTCTTTTGAAGTTCCTGTTCATATAGACGCGTCCTTAACACCTTAAAAGCTTTATCCTTATTTTTATGCTGAGACTTTTGATCTTGACATTGAGCAACAATTCCCGACGGTAGATGCGTTAAACGAACAGCGGAATAAGTAGTGTTAACTGACTGACCGCCAGGGCCAGAAGCGCAAAAATAATCGATTCGGACATCACTCATCTTTAGATCAATATCAAACTCTTCGGCTTCGGGTAAAACCATTACAGTTGCAGCCGACGTGTGCACTCTACCCTGAGTTTCTGTTTGAGGAACACGTTGTACCCGATGTACACCTGATTCAAATTTCAAAGTCCCGTAAACATCATCTCCCGAAATGCTGAAAATTATTTCTTTAAAGCCACCTGACGTGCCTTCACTCAAATCTTCCAACTCCGTTTTCCAACCTTTTTCACTGGCAAATTTGGTATACATCCTATACAAATCTCCTGCAAAAATACTTGCTTCATCCCCTCCCGTCCCTGCACGTATTTCTACGATTACATTTTTACCGTCTTCGGGATCTTTCGGGATCAACATAATTTTCAATTCTTCCTCCAATTTCTGAATTTTCTCATTGGCTTCTTCTAATTCCATTCTGGCCATTTCTACCATTTCAACATCTGATCCATCTGCAATTATCTCTTTGGCTTCTTTTAGATTTGACATAGCTGATTTATACTCCTCTCCTTTCAGAACAAGTTTACTTAAATCTTTATATTCTTTGTTCAACCTGACATATCTCTTTTGGTCTGAAATAATATCCGGTTGAATAATTAAATCCGACACTTCATCAAATCGCTGTTTTACTATGCGTAATTTATCTATCATGGCAATGTTAAATTGACTGCAAATTTAGTGATTTTTTATATTTCTGGCAGAAAAGAATTATTCTAAGAATTATCTTATATCTAGACCTTAAATCTGACTAATTTATAATAAATTTGCAGAAAAGAATAACAAATTAAAAACCCTATCATGAAAAAAATAATATTATTATTTGCCTTTATTGTATTGCTCGTAAGCAGCTGTGGTAATGACAAAAAAAAGGAAGTTCAAAAAGAAATTGAAACTACTGTAGAGGAACCAGCCAAAGCTAAAGAAGGTGGTGGCGATGCTTTGGCATTAGGGGAAAAATTATTTAATGAAAAGACCTGTGCTACTTGCCATCAACTTGACACAAAAGTAATTGGGCCTTCCGTTAAGGACATCGCTTCCATTTATAAAGAAAAAAATGGGAATATGGTAAATTTTCTTAAAGGAATTGATGGAGCTATTGTTGATACTGACCCTGGACAAGTGGCAATTATGAAAGCAAATCTTGATAGTTTTGTAAAAGACCTATCGGATGTTGAGTTAGAGGTTTTAGTGACGTATATGCAAAATTCTATTAAATAACAGCATATCAATAAAATATCCATTCGGCTGGATCATAACAAATACTAAGATCTTTATTGTTTGTTATGATCTAAGCTTTTCAAAGATTCCGTTTAAAATTGCATCATCTCGTAATGAAATAATTTGGCATACTTTCGTTGCTGTTCAATTTTCTCTACCCTAGTTTTTGGGTTTTTAACTTTCCTTCTCACTAAGAGAACATCTCAAAAAAAAATAGCTCAAATTATATTATATTTACGTCAGAATGTTTTGACGTCATTTTATTTTATGAGGATATGTGATCTGTTTCTTAGGAACAGTCTTCATTAAATGAGGTTATTAAGCTATTGATTAAGGAAGCATCTTGATTTATGAATAAGCTCTTAAAAATTATATTAAAGCTCTTCTTAGGAATACTTATCCTATTTATTGCATTTTATTATTGGGCCAGTTCTTCGAATTTCAGGATTGATGAATACTCAAAAATCCTTACCAATAATTATCCCACTAACATTACAAATGATTCGGTTTATAGCATAATCACTTATAATATTGGTTATCTCAGTGGAATGACCAATAATTTACCAATCAAAAAGGAAAAAATATTTTTTTGATGAGAATTTAGAAATAGTGATAACCCAATTTAAAAAATTGGATCCGGATATTATAGCATTCCAGGAAATTGATTTTGCATCCAGACGATCCTATGATGTCAACCAACAAAATGAGATAGCTAAATTAGGATATAGTTTTGTCGGTCAGGTAGTAAATTGGGATAAAAAATATTTACCATTTCCAGAATTTCCAATTAGCATGCACTATGGAAGAATTCTTCAGGTCAATCCATTTTGAGCAAATACGCAATTACATTTCAGGATCGGTTAGAATTAAAACGAAATACTACAAATCCATTTTATTATGATGCTTTTTATTTAGATCGATTAGCGCAAATTGTTAAAATTAATATTACCAGGTCAGGTCAAAAAAACAAAATCTTAGTGATTATTAATGTCCATACTGAAGCTTTTCATAAAGAAACTCGAAAAGAACAGATTGAAAACATTTTACAAATATTTCTATCGTATAGCAAAGAGTTTCCTACAATATTGCTCGGAGATTTTAATAGCGATATAAATTATGAAAACGCAGGAATCAATCTACTTCTGGATTTACCAAAAACGAGATGTGCCGCTTTTGATAGAAATAACATAGAAAACACCTTTGACTCTGAAAAACCAGTAGAACGATTAGATTATATATTTTATAATACCGATTTTATTGAATATATTGATGGAGAAGTTTTATCGGAGTTCGAACAAGCTTCAGACCATTTACCCTTATTAATGAAATTTAAACTTAAATAATTAAACCATGGAAAATCTTTCATCAGAAAACAGCAGTGTGCTAAGCGTAAAAGACTGGGCCATAACAATTTTTATTTCGGGATTACCCCTTATTGGAATCATCATGTTATTCGTTTGGGCATTTAGTGACGACACAAACCTAAATAAGAAAAACTGGGCTAAGGGAAATTTATTAATAATGTTAATTCTATTTATAATAGGTATGTCTTTTTTATTCTTATTTGGAGGTATTGCCTTATTAGCCAATATATTTAACTAATAAATCATCTTATACAAAACTGCAGGAGAACCAAGGCTTTCTTCAGCAGAGATATAGTAAGAACCATCTGGGTTTACAGCAATAGCTTCAATTTGTCTAGAGCCGGTAAGTGCAATTGAACTTTTCTCTATTGTCCCGTTTAGAGGATTATTGTCTGTAAACTCACTTAGTTCCACAACAAAAGGAATAAACCCATTATAACCTGTCATAATAATAGTGTTATTGACTTCATTATAGTCTGCTCCTGTAATAAGTCCTTCAATATTATAACTATCTACTTCAGCAATTTGATAAGCTCCGGCTTGTGTTGGTATTCTATACACCGAGGTCTTAAAATCTCCCCAGTTTTTGGTAAAGAGAAACAATTCATTTCCCATAACAACTACAGCCTCGGCATCAAAATTAGTAGCATTACTTGATTTTGAAAAATCGGTTTGCTCCTTATAATTTATTGAAATTAATTCTGCGACCACCTCACTTTTATTTATATAATCATTTTTACTAATTTTATATATGGCCTGGTCCTTTCGATCATTTGAATTATTGCCTATATCGCATACATAAATAAAGTTTTCGTCCTGAGCAATATCTTCAATATCTACAGCAGTGACATTTGAAATTTTCACTTCTCTGTTAATTTCTCCAGAATTTATATTTATTTCATATAAAATAGGCTCTGAGCCACTATCATTATGAGTAATAAGTCTTCCATCAAAATTAATCAAGCCTGAAGTTTCGTTTATTATAGAAGAAAGATCAACAACTTTAGTAATTTCAATATCTCCATTTGAATCAGAATCAATAACATCTATTATTATGGGCTCATCATTTCCTAATCTAAGAGCATCTATGGCATCTGAATTGCCACACGACAAAAACATCAAGCCCAAAAAAAATTTTATAATATTCATAATCCAGCAACTTTAATAATATACAATGATAGAATCATTACCCCTTTTTTCCAAATATTCTTTTAAAAAATGATTTCTTATTTTTCTTTTTCGCTTTGCGCTCCGCTTTTTTAGATTCTTTCTCAAAGGTAGTGTTTTCATTTTTAAAGACTCCTTCGAAGAATCTTTCGAAATCCGAATCCTCCATAAAATCATCACATGCAAGAGCATCTTGATAGGCAACAAGGAGTTCATCAAACGGTTCAAACATTGATCTTCTCAAATTAGAATTGTTCTGAACTTTTTGCAGTGTTTTGGCAACTATAGGTAAAGCAAGTCTACTTCCTGAGCCATTTGACCCATTACTAAAATGTATGCTGGGATAAGATGCACCTACTCGTGTTGCAATGACCAATTTTGGATTGTAGGCAATAAACCATGCATCGGCATAATCTTGTGATGTTCCTGTTTTTCCGGCGAGCGGCAAATTTACGCCGTAAACACTTTTCATTGATTTTCCAGTACCCTCATTTATGGCTTTCTGTAGTATCGCATTTAAAAATGGTGCCGTCATCCCATCCAGTACCTTATCTTGAGATTTTAGTAATTTATTTCGATAAAGTATCTCCCCATTTGATGTTTTTATTGTTACAATCATCTGTGGAGTCACCTTATACCCTCCATTGGCAAAACTAGCATAAGCAATTGCCATTTCATACAAACTTGCCGTAGCAGTTCCCAAGGCGGTAGAAGGTTTCCTCACTAAATGCTGACTAAGCCCAAGTTCTTCCAAGTGTTCTCCAAGCCGGAGAATGGTACTTTCATGAATAAGTTTACTGTAGGGATATTCATTGATTTTGCCAAGGAAGCCGCGATAGAATATTTACCTCCCGTGGAATGGTCATAATTTTGAGGTTGCCAATTTTCAAAATCTGTAAATACTAAAGGATCATTCTCCAAATATTGACATGGCCAGGCTCCCATTTGTAGGGCAGTTGCATACAGAATTGGTTTAAATGCAGATGCCGTTTGACGCTGAGCAAAAATTTGATCGTAAGGTTGCGTTCGGAAATCAATTCCCCCAACCCATGATTTTATCGCTCCAGTTCTCGGATCTAATGCTAATAATCCTGCATGGAGTGTCGTAAGAGAGTGCATAATACTATCTCTAATACTAATAGAGTCCATGTAAAAACCATTCCATGAAAACATCTCTCTATTTTTTTTTATGTCTGCGTCTTTAGTCAATGTCAATTCCGTCAATCTTTTTTTGACCAGTTTTTGCAAACTTGAGCGAAAATACCCACTCTTATATTGATCATTCATCCGTTTCTGCATTCGTGACAGATGACTCTTATAGGACATTAAAGCAAATTCTTGAAGATCGTAACTCAAGGTGGTCTCTATCATCAGACCACTTTTATTTAAATCAAACAAAGTATCTTTATTTCTATTGATATTTCTTAATATCTCCTTAGCCTCTTTTTCTACTTGTACCAAGAAATAGTTTGCCACCCCCTCAGAGGCCAGATTGGCATAATCCAATTGTAATGGCAGTGCTTGGAGAGAATCTGCCTCCTCTTCGGACAGGTAGTTATAATATTCCATTTGACCTAATACCACATTTCTTCTTTGTAGTGCATGGTCTGGATATAATCTCGGATTGTAGTAAGTGTTAGCCTTAAGCATCCCAACCAAAACGGCTCCTTCCTCTACTTTTAACTTTTCTATGCTTTTATTAAAAAAACGCATTGAGGCAGATTCAATTCCCAACACGTTTTCTCCAAATGGAATTGTATTCAAATACAGGGTTAATATCTCTTCTTTACTATAGATGGACTCCAAGCGATTTGCCAATATAATTTCTTTGGTCTTATTGATGGGCATGCTCATTGGACCATGATTCTTACGTCCGTACATGTTTTTTGCCAATTGTTGGGTGATTGTGCTACCGCCTCCTGAACTTTTATTATTCAACAGAATCGTTTTAAATAAAACACGAAACAAACTCCTGGAATCAATTCCTTGATGTTCAAAATAACGTGCATCTTCTGTTGCTACCAATGCATTGATCAATTGATTTGGCAATTGATCATACTTTATATTTGTTCTATTTTCGGCGAAATATTTACCTAAAATTTTACCATTGTCAGATAAAACCAAGGAAGCAGTTTCATTTTTAAATTGCTTTAATTCTTTTTCAGAGTATAAATGCCCAAAAACATTATAATATATTGCAGCAAAAAAAAATCCCAAAATAAGGACGCCTACAAAAACTAATTTGACTATGATTTTTATACTTTTTTTTATCATCCTGAACAGGTAGTACTTATTCTACTTCTTCGATAACTGAGGGGAGATTCTATTTTTTAATTCTTCATAACCACTAAGGTTGCAACATATCCTGTTAATATATTCCATTCCTTTGACGCCAGCAAATTACCTACTTCATCATACACATTAAATTCAGCAGTATTCGGACCGGAGGTACCTTGATTTAGTGCTTTAATATCTATGCGATTAAAACCTTCTTCCAGTTCTATATCTATTGCGTAATATCCTGCACGCAATACAATACTTGATCTAATGACAACATCATTAACATATAATCTCACTTGATCGCCATCTACATAGCTATGGTCTCGACATTCTATTCTAATATTTCTTGTATTCGTTTCTATTCTACCTAGCTCAAGTGCTGTAGTAATCTTGTTAATGCTAACATCCTGCCCATTCCAATATTTTTTAACCATCAAGTCCTTGTCTTTTCTTTTATAATCAGACATTCCTCTTTTCTTCTTTTTCTTAATTATATCATATTTTGGTAGATTTTCAGCAATTTCTTCCAGCGTACCGAATAAGGTTATTATCTCCCCCTTTCGTTCAAGGGAATTAGTAGATTCAAAACTAATTTGTTCATTTTCATTTACAATTTCGGGCTGATAGTTAAAAATATCAGTCTCAATCTCTTTATTACTATCAATTTGCGCTTTTGCATTTGACAAAATAAAAAACATTATAGTGAATGAAAAGAATACTTTTAAATACATCGACAATACAATATTAAAGTAATATAATATCTTCTTTAAACGGGGCGAAAATACAAATTAAAGAATATAATAATATTAAAACTTTATTAAAAGTTCCTATCCGTTGCTTTGAAATTGTCGATTTATTTTTTTTATGGCATTTTCTATTGATTTATCCGGTTCAATAACATTGTGCTCTCCCCAGAACTCAGGATTTGAAAAACCGGTAGCTTCATCATTCAATATAATATTAGCACTTAATTTTTCTTTGGATTTTAACTTAGTATTATCAGAATTCGATTTCCAATCGGTTACAGCCATTTCAATGGTTATGTAATAGTTAGAATTGAATATTCTCTTTTTCCAATTTACTTTAAAACCTAGTTCAATTCTACTATATCCATGATACCACTTGCCATTATTGAAAATATAATCAACTCTATAACTTGCAACCGTTGGTATCACCTCTGCTTTACTGGGCTTTCTCTTAACAAAATACTTACTTGCACTTTTTTGATCATCAAGATTCAAATTAAAAAAGGCCTTACTCAATGCGTAGGTTTTCGAATCAACAAAAAGCTGACCATAAAATAACGGTATTGAGACATAACCTTTTGGCTTAAAATCAATAATATAAGTAACTCTATCATTAATGGATGTTGTTTTATCTAATTTAAATTCATAATGGTTAAATATATCTTCATTGAAAAATAGATCTTGATTTTTGATCATATCCATATTTAAATTGTTATAAGGCCCTCCTTGCAGTTTGATCACCAGGGTATCCAATTTGCTGTAATTGGTGCTTTTTCTGACCTTGTGTAGTTTAACATAATCACTACCTGCGTTTTTGAACGGTTTATTGTATACTTCAATTACCGCTTCAGATAGCGATGCATAGGATTTTCTTTTTTTAATGGATTCCCTATAAAATGCCTTCAATATCGTAGGATCATCAAATGAATTAACTCTCCTGTTAGCCAATACTTTTCTAATAATTTCATTTGGATTTCCTGATAACAGATTAATTTCATCCAATTTCTCTACAGACTCGTAAAGTCGTATTTTATAAATCTTATTCGAGAATTCCGATATAGGAACTACTTTGTTAATGAAACCTAAATAATTTATCGTAATACTTTTACCACTTTCTTGTTTCGGAATTTTTAACAGAAAAATCCCTTCAATATTTGTTATAGTAGATATGTTGGTTTCATTAACCGATACACTAGCATATTCTAACGGTTTCGTAGTCTCACCTCTCAATACCAAACCTCTAATTTCAATATAATTTTTTTGATCAAACCCCTGAGAAGTTACTTCAGGAATTGACTTTAAATATCCTGTTACTATTAAACAAAAAATAGCAAAATACATTGGATATTTACCCTTAGATTCTACTTTAATTTTCATTTTACATAAAGTTTAATAAAATTAATACTCGGTTAAAACACAAGTTAATCATTTTTATATTCATAAAAAAGAACTTTAACTTTAGGGTTTTACAGAGACCTTACAACAAATTAATAGCTAATTTATTTTTTTTATGGTAGGATCGAATCTCTCGGATGAAATGATAATTTTTTCACCTGTCCTAAGCGCTTTCACCTCATCCAATTCAATGTTAACATTAATCAAATCCCTTCCTATTAGAACTGTTACTTTTGCCTCCAATTTATTTGTCTCAATGGCAATTATTTCACCGAAAAGTTCAATTCCATCCTTCTTGAAGTTATGCATAAACATGTCTTTTGCGGTACCTTTACTCACTATTCTTCCATGGTCTAATTCCATTAAGTAGTCTGACATTTTTATTATTTCCGAGATGTCATGGCTAATTAAAATAGTAGTCAAATTAAACTCTTGATGTACTTTAAGAACATATTGTTGTAACCTAATTCGCATTTCATCATCAAGGGCAGAAAGAGGTTCATCCAAGAGTAATATTTCTGGTCTCTGAACTAATGTTCTGGCCAGGGCTACTCTTTGTTTTTGACCACCTGACAAGGTATCCGGGTTTCTATTTTGCAAATCACCTAAGTCAATGATCTCAATAAGATCACTCACAATTTTTTCATCTTGACCTTTAGTTAGCGCAAAGGTCAAATTCTCCCTTACAGACATATTAGGAAATAAGGAATATTCCTGAAAAACAAACCCTATATTTCTTTTTTGCGTTCGCAAATCGATTTTTTTATCCTCATCATACCATATCTTATCGTTGACTATAATACTTCCTCTATCAGGTTTAAGCAATCCGGCAATTATTTTTAGAATAGTAGTTTTTCCAGCACCAGACTTACCGTAGAGAGTTAGCAGTTTTCCATTGGTAATATGAAAATCAACATCTAAATTCATTGTTCCGGAATTTGATTGTAATTTTTTATGTATGGAAATATCGATCATTTGATCTTCTTTAAGTAGCCTCCATTTAATAGATAAACAAGGAGTAAGATAAAAAAAGTAATTGCGAATAAAATCATGGAATAATTATTTGCTACAGTGTAATTTAAAGATTCGACCTCATCATAAATTGCTATAGAAGCAACCTTGGTCTTTCCCGGAATATTACCCCCTATCATAAGAATAACCCCAAATTCACCTACTGTATGAGCAAAAGAAAGTACAATCCCTGTGAGCAAGGAAGACTTAATATTAGGAAGTAAAACTTTATTTAATGTTTTTATTTTTGATTTTCCCAATACATAGGAGGCTTCTTTTAACGTAGGTGATAAATTCGCAAAACCGGATTGGATCGGATGCACCATAAAAGGCAGACTGTAAATTATAGAAGCGATCACCAAGCCTTCAAATGAAAATACCAATTTCAAACCTAACCATTCATCCAGCCAGCTTCCAAAGGCATTAGATGGACTAAAGGCTATCAATAAATAAAAACCTAAAACAGTAGGTGGCAGTACTAAGGGCATACTTACCAAAGTTTCCATAACCGGCTTTATTTTGGACTTAGTATAGGCCATCCAGTAGGATAAAGGAATGGATATTACAAACAACAATACCGTTGTTATAAAAGCCAACTTGAACGTCAATATTAAAGGATTCCAATCCATCATTTTTAAACTTTACTTAATCTCATTACTGAACGCATATCCAAATTTATTTAATATCTCCCCTCCTTTAGGCGAAAGTAAAAAATCATAAAATTTTTGAGCATCTTCTTCATGATAATTTCTGTTTTTCAAAATTACCACTCCTTGTTCAATTGGCGTGTAAAAATTAATATCCATTTCTATCCAATTATCATTTTCGATCATCTTTGGTGATAAGACAACGGATTTGGCCGTGAATCCAACTTCTGCAACTTCCGAAGTAATGAACTGATTCGTTTGTGATATACTCTCACCAAATACCAGTTTATCTTTTACCAACTCATATATACCTTCGTTTTTTAGCACTTCGACGGCTGGAATACCATAAGGGGCTATTCTCGGGTTTGCTATTGCAATGTGTTTTACTTTATCAGATGTTAGGAAATTCAAACTTAAATTGTGGGAATTTGACATAGTCCATAGAACCAATCGACCATAGGCATAAACGGTAGGCTTCTTTATTGAAAAGCCACCGGCATAAAGTTCTTCGGGATACTTCATATTTGCAGAAACAAATAAGTCAAATGGGGCACCTTGTTTAATCTGAGCGGTCAATTTACCGGAAGAACCAACAATTATCTCGCACTGAATTGCTGTTTCCCTTGTAAATGACGCTGTAAGTTCGCGCATAACGAACTGCATATTAGAAGCAGTTGCAATAGTAAGTTTGTCCTCACTATTTTTATCGCAAGAAAAAAATACTGCGCTGATAACTATAAATAAATATTTGCTAATTTTCATTATTTATTTATTAAAAAGAATAGGCAATACTAAAGATTTTTTAAACTATTACCATACACTTAACCTGATATTTTAAAAAAGCTCACTCAAATAAATCGATTCGAGTAAGCTTTTAGTATAGAAAATGATTGCTTTCTTTTAACTGTCAGTTTCTGGTGACATGTACTTATATATTAGACCTGCCAGAATTGCCCCAATTATCGGTGCAACCCAAAATAACCATAATTGTTCTGTAGCCGCACCACCAACAAATATAGCCTGACTTGTACTTCGTGCCGGGTTCACAGATGTATTTGTAACCGGAATACTGATGAGATGAATTAAGGTCAAACCGAGACCAATAGCTAATCCGGCAAAACCCTTTGGCGCTTTTGAATGCGTTGCTCCTAAAATAATGATCAGGAACATAAAGGTCATTACAATTTCTGTTACCAGTGCTGCGAGCAGACTATAACCTCCGGGAGAGTATTCACCGTATCCATTTGAAGCAAATCCGCCCAGTTCAAATCCAGGCTTACCTGTTGCAATAATGTATAGGATTCCCGCTCCTGCAATTCCTCCCAGCACTTGAGCTATAATATAAGGGATCAGATCTTTTTTGTCAAATCTACCACCCATCCAAAGCCCGATGGAAACCGCCGGGTTAAGATGACATCCCGAAATGTGACCAATTGCATAGGCCATTGTCAATACTGTTAACCCAAAGGCCAGTGCCACTCCTGCAAAGCCAATTCCTAACTCAGGGAAAGCTGCCGCCAAAACTGCACTACCACAACCCCCTAGTACTAACCAAAGTGTACCGATAAATTCTGCTATTAATTTTTTCATTATTAAAATTTTAAAATTAATTGATGATTACTATAAATTATATAAGCAGTTATAAATTTATAAAAATTTAATAACTTCTTAATTATAGCTATCAATCGCCTTCTATCCATAAATTGTAAATTCGAACAATTTCAACCGGATCTTTTAATTCTCCATACTCTATTTTTGAGGCTAAGTCAGGATAATCTCGAAAATATTTTGCTAAATATTTTTTCTTCAAACCAAAAATTCCTTGAGATACTCTTACAAATGAATCTTCATCCTCTCTTTTATAAAGACCAATGGAATCAATATAATCAGATTCCGAATCTTCAAATTCCCAATGATAATATGATAAATACCCCTTTACAACTACCTTTAAAAATTCTTTATTTCCATAATTAGGATTACTTAAGTATTTCCCCTGAAAAGGATAGGTATTGTCCTGGATCCATAAACTTTCAAATTCATTGTAACCTCTTTTATATGCAATAATATCATTTGGCCCATATTTTTTCTTTTTACGTCCCTTTTTAAATATTACTTTGTCGTACAACTTTCCAAAGGGTGGTTCCTTCCTGTCTTTTACAAGGCCAATAAGAGTGTCATTCTCATTGGTAACAATATATCCACTTTGAAAATCCTTTTGACCTAAAAAGAAAAAAGGGATCATTAAAAACAAATAAAACAATGGCAGCTTTTTTATACTTTTCATTTTGTCCTTTGAAATAAAGTGTAAATATAAGGTCGCTCATCACCTCCCGGCATAGTATATGTAAAATTAAAACTGTCTAAGCATTGGAAATCATTTCCTAACCTCTCCTCCAGCATTTCTTTACTATATCTAAACACGGGTAGTCCGCTGCATTTTATAGCTCCACTCAAATTAAAGGCGGCTATGATAACAAAACCATTTGGCTTAACCAATTTATTTAATAAGGAGAAATAAGCATCTTGATCTATGATATCATTAAAAAAATGCAAAACAGCTCTATCATGCCAAAGATCAACCGGTGGCAGATCAACTAATTTCTTCGAGTTGGTCAGATCATCATTGATCCATTTTACCAGATCACTTGCCGGTCCGATTCTTTGCTTAATTTTCTCCACGGCAGTACAACTAATATCACTTCCAATAATATTTTTATACCCTAATTTTATCAGTTCATCAATCAAAGTAGTTACCCCGACACCAACATTTAATAATTTCGCGTCTTTATCGAAATTACATTTTTCAATGAGTTGCAATGAGGGTTCCGGACAATCTTCATACCAACCTAATTCTTCAGTATTCGTATTTTTATATGCCCTATTCCAATGCGATTTTAAATCCAAAATTCCCATTTATAGCATCTATTTATTTATCCTCTTTTTCATTTAAAATAGCTTTTGCCTCATTTTCGGATCCTAATGCAATAGCAATCCATTTGGTATCTGCGTTTTGTTCCATCATAATTTTAATGGCCATTGTTAAGGGAACAGAAAGAAACATCCCAACTATGCCCAAAACAAATCCCCAAAATATTAAGGAAACGAACACAACATAGGTAGAAAGACCTAACCCTTTACCCATAACCTTTGGTTCGACAATATTACCTACGATCATATTTACTGCTACAAAAACGACCATTGTCCAAAAGGCGCCTCCTCCACCTAATTGAACCAAGGCAAATAAAATGGCAGGAAATGCGGCCAATATAGACCCAATATTAGGAATGAAGTTTAGCAAAAAAGCAATAAGCGCCCAGATAATTGCATAATCTACCCCAATTATAGCCAGGCAAATCCATATGCATACTCCGGTAAGTAGGCTAGTGGCGGTTTTTATTGATAGGTAATGACGTATGCTTATACCAATAGTAATAAAAAAATGTAGAGATTTCGTTGAATCCTTAAGGATCGCTTTTGTCTTAAAAGGAATAGAATCCATCTCCATCAGCAAGAAAAGTGCAAGAAAAAAAATTGTTAAGGCATTTCCCATGAAGCCGCCTAATTGCCCCAAAATATTTGCAGTAACGCCCATGACCTTTGCTGGTTCCAATATTTTGGACATTTTATCCGTTGAAACACGAATTCCTTTTTCTTTTAAAATTTGATCTAATGATTTTCCCATTTCTAAAAGATTCTCTTCATATTTTGGGGCATCCTCGGAAAACGAGGATAAGGAAGTTGCAATCAATTCACCAAAACCTAAAAATATTCCTGTAATCCCTATAAAAACTATGGCAATCGCTAGGGTCATTGGCACCTTTTTCCTCTTTAACCAAATGATGGGTTGGGCACAAACGATGCTTATAAAAAGAGACATCAATATTGGATTTACAATATTCTCGGCCTGCATGACACCGGCAATAATGATAATGAAGGCAGCTACCAACAATGCAATTGGTATGTTTGGTTTAGTTGAAATGTTCTTATCCATCTTTTAATGTTTCATGAAAATAGTTCACTCAATTTAACAAAAAAGGAACCACTTTATAGTGATTCCTTCTAAAATATTTTTAATTCTAAAAAAGCGCGATCCTCTATAAAGCATCTCCCAGTCTGTATGAATAACCTATTGAAAAAATTACGCCTCCAACGGTACTTTCTCCAAAGGTACTATCCCTTTGTATAGTACTTAAACCATAGGAAACTTTTACGTCAACAAATACTTCACTCCTTCCCAAAATTTTAATCAATCCAACTCCGGCCTGAACACCCACACTAATATTCTCTATATCATCATTAATATCCGTTTCAGCATCGAACGGAATAGCAGGAGCTTCTATATCCAAAAAGGGTGGTCCATTAGGAAATTCTGCATTGGGTATCTTTAACGGATCCGTCATCCCCCGATCATAATAAAGTTTACTCTCGCCACTTGTTTCCTGGTTTGCAATGAGCAAGACAGCCATACTAGGTCCAGCTTCCACGTAAAAACGCCAGTTAGAACCCCATCCCAATTTCACCAGAACAGGAATTTCCAGATATCTTAATTGTGATTCACTATAATAATCCGCATAAAAAGGATTCTCGTTCGTTATTGGCTGTCCACCACTAAAAAAAATCAATTGATTTAACTGACTTAGGCTAAATCCAACTTCTTCAAATGCTTCAGCCAATGGTTCTGTTTGAACCGGTTGCGATCCGTCTCGAAGCCCTCCCCTTTGTGTAAAATTAAACTCAGGTTGAATCGAAACCGTTTCATTAATTGGAATTTCAACAAACATTCCCCAATCTATGCCATCAACAGTTGAAAATTCATCTGTATAAATATTTTCTGAAGAACTTGATAGTTTACCTAAACTATAACCAACCTTAGTCCCTATTTTTACCTGAGCATAACTCAAATGACTAAAAAATATTAAGAGTAATGTAAGAAATTGAAATAATTTAAAATGTTTCATTTTGATTTGAATGTTATGATTAATTTATGTTAGTAACAAATTTAAATTCCTTGATTACATACAGTTTAATCCCAATTTTAACCGTATGATTTCAAAAATTCTGTATTTAAATTTTTTTTAAATGTACAAAATATTTATAAATCACAACAACGTCATTGATCGGTTATTGCTTTGTGTCTTCCAATCGAAAATAAATTGTGGAATAAAACGTTTAAGAATCCATAACGTACGCAATTTAGAGGTACTTTAAACAAAAGAATATATTATTATGAAATACTCAATGAAAGTCTTTTTTCTTAACATAGGTTTATTTTTTATTGCTTTGGGCTGCAGTTCGGGGAAGAAAATGTTAGAACAGGGCAATTATTATCAGGCTGTGATGCAATCAGTAGAGCGATTAAAAAGCAGTCCTTCAAACAAAAAGGCAAGTGAAACTTTGGCTGATGCTTATCCGTTTGCAGTTCGTAATTTATTGGATAGATTAGAAAATGATAACACATCAAACAATAAATTTAGCAATACCGATGCGGTTTATGTATATAAGGATTTGAACAGAATGTATGAATATATCCAAAGTACACCTGCCGCAATGAATATAATTAACAACCCTCAAAAGTATTATGGACACTTAAATCAGGTAACACCGCTGGCAGCAGAAGAGCAATATCAAGCAGGCCTGGAGCAACTTTCATATGAAGGACGGAATAACGCAAAACAAGCTTATTTTTATTTTATAGAAGCCAATAAATTCGTTGAGAATTATAAGGATGTAAACGAAAAAATGGAAATTGCATACAACTTAACTATTCTTAAAGTAATTGCCGATCTAAAACCTGTTCAATCTCGACTTTATGATCTAAGTGCCGATATATTTTACAAAGAAGTAAATAAAACGCTCAGGCAAATTGAGCAAAATGAATTTATCAGATTCTTCTCTCCTGAAGAAGCCAAAATAGTGAACATAAGTAATCCGGACCAATACTTAAGCATCAATTTTGAAGACTTTATCGTCGGTGAAACGCATAGCTCAGAACGCATAGAAAAAATGAAAAGTGACAGTGTCAAAGTGAGTACTATTAAATTAAAAGATGGTACAAACCGCGACGTATATGATATTGTAACTGCCGAAGTTTCAATTAACAGAATGGAAGTAATTTCCAAAGGAATAATAAACTTGACAGTTCATGAAGGGCATGACTTGAATAGAGATATCATCAACCAAAATTTCGCAGGGGAATACATATGGCTTAACGAATGGGGTCATTTTAATGGCGATGAAAGGGCACTGACGGATAAGCAATATGCCATCTGTAAGCAAAAAGTAATCAACCCGATTCCACCGCAACAAATGTTTGTTGAATTTACAAAACCCATTCATGAACAGTTAAGAAACAGGCTATTTGGTTTCTATAAGAATTATTAAGTAACCATTTAATGTTTTAATATTTTGAATTTCACATAATAGTAACGATTGATTTTTATTGATCTTCCCTCTCCTGTCTTCAGTCAACCAACGAGTCAAGTCATTTTCAAATCTTCAAAATAACTCAAGACATCTTTTATTTTTTACACTGATTTACGCAGATCAGGGTGCAACAAGGCAAATATTATTGATTTCTACTTCCTTGTTCTTCTTCATTATTTTCCCTTTTCGCTAATTCCATCTCACCTCAGACTTAATCTTATTTTTATATCGAGATCAGTAGTTCACTGCCTAATTGTCATTTAACTTTATTTGGCTCGGTTTTCGACTGTCTAGAGTCATGAATAAAAAGAAAGTATCCTTCACATGGGCCGTTAAAGAATTTATCTGGCCAAGAAAAAACATTGTATTAGTGGGTTTTGTATTAATCATCCTGAGAAGTTTATCCGGACTGGTTCTTCCTTATGCCACCAAAAATTTGATCGATGAAATTATCCCATCAAAAGATATGCAAGCCTTAACCACCTTACTTATTGTGGTTGGTATTGCCATACTAATTCAGGCTTCGACCTCATTCTCATTGACCCGATTGCTCAGTGTAGAAGCACAGCATTTAATCTCTTTATTGAGAGCCAAAGTGCAAAAAAAACTACTCAAACTACCCATAAGCTTTTTTGATAACAATAAATCCGGGGCGCTCGTTTCCCGGGTTATGACCGATGTTGAAGGTGTTCGCAATTTGGTTGGAACAGGCTTGGTTCAACTAATTGGTGGTACTTTTACATCTATTATATCCTTGATAATATTAATAAAAATAAATGCTACCATGACCCTGCTCGTTCTTGTGCCTGTGGCCATATTTGGATTTATTGCTTTAAAAGCCTTTGGCTATATCCGACCAATTTTTAGAGATCGTGGAAAAATTAATGCCGAAGTAACCGGTAGATTAACGGAAACTTTAAACGGAGTTAGAGTGATCAAAGGATTTAATGCCGAAGAACAAGAAAACAGGACTTTTGAAAAAGGCGTAGAGCGATTATACTTAAATGTAAAAAAGAGTCTTACAGCGACTGCATTGATGACAAGCTCATCTACTTTTTTATTAGGTCTGGCTTCTGTTGGTATTATGGGAATGGGAGGATATTTTATTATGAATGATACAATGACCTATGGTGATTTTGTTTCGTTCACACTATTTCTAGGGTTTATGATAGCTCCAATTGTACAGATGAGTAATATTGGCAGCCAACTAACCGAGGCAATGGCTGGATTAGATCGAACAGAAGAATTGATGCAAATGACAGAAGAGGATGATCCTGAAGTCAGAACCATTTCTGTCGATAAAATTACCGGTGATATTGTATTCAATGATGTATCCTTTAGCTATGAAGAAAGTAATGAAGTATTGCATAATATTTCCTTTGAAGCACCGGCAGGAAGTGTAACTGCTTTGGTGGGCTCTTCAGGCTCAGGCAAATCCACCATTGCTGGATTGGCAGCTACTTTTTTAAATCCAACACAAGGAGAAGTCTCCTTAGATGGTATTGACCTTTCTAAGGTGAATTTAAGCAGTTACAGGAGTAAGCTGGGCGTAGTATTGCAGGACGATTTTTTATACGAGGGAACCATTCGTGAAAATATTTTATTTGCCAAATCAAATGCCACTGAAACGGAGTTATCAGAAGCTGTTGACGGAGCCTATGTAAATGAATTTACAGATAAGTTTGAAAAGGGACTGGATACGGTAATTGGTGAAAGAGGTGTAAAACTCTCAGGTGGACAACGACAAAGAATATCAATAGCCAGGGCGCTTTTGGCTGATCCAAAGATTATTATTTTGGATGAGGCCACGTCTAATCTGGATACAGAAAGTGAATCTTATATTCAAAAAAAGTCTGCATATGTTAATGAAGGACAGGACCACTTTTGTTATAGCACACAGGTTAAGTACCATACAGCAAGCCGACCAAATATTGGTGATCGAAGAGGGTAATATAGTGGAGCGAGGAAAGCATCAGGAACTAATAGATAAAAAAGGGCGATATTACGATTTATATACTTATCAAAGCAGAATTTAACCAATCGAAAGCCTTAAAACCAAAGTTTCGCAGAGTCAATTGATCACCGATTTACACGATTGAATATTTAGTTGGACTTTCGTGGTTATTACGATATATCTGAATCATGTACGGTGAAATTCAATTAGTTAAGGCTTTCTTGTTTACCCTATTTTCGCATAGTCAAACAATCTTATATAAAGCAACCAAAAAAAAATTGATTTCATACTCGGGTTAGGAAAATAATTCAATGAGTAAATTTTATCATCCTAAATTTATGCTCTCTATTCCAATTTTACCGCATAAAAATACCCATCAGAGCTTCCAAAATAAATAATTTTATCTTCAATTACCGGAGAAGATAATACAGATCCAAGTTCGTGTATTTTTGCTTCGGAATCCACATAATCATCTCCATATAGTATGAAATCATCTTTAAAATGACCATCTTCATTGTAAATGGTATGGTAGTTCTGTTTACTCATTTCAGTTTGAAACTCCCATTTTAATGCCCCTGTCTTATAATCTAATCCCAACAGTTTTCCATCAAAAGTGCCAAAATAGAGAATACCATCATCTGCTGTTGCCGCCCCATAAACACGCATGGCTAATGGTGCTTTCCATACAATCTTTCCAGATTTCTTATCCAAAGCATAAAAAATATGCGCATCTGAAGTACCAAAATAAACATTCTCTTTGTAAACTGTTGGTCTAGCTATAATCCACCCGCCACCATCTTTCATATTCCACTTTCCAGTACCCGTTATTTTGTCCAGGGCATAAATATTATAATCTCTACTTCCGAAATAGACGATGCCGTCATTTACAAAAGCCGATTTCTGAATTTCTCCTTTAGGGAAATAGGTATCGCCAATCGTGTTAAGTTTCCAAATAACGTCACCATTATCCTTATTCAATGCATAGAAGTAACCATCAAAACTTCCAAAATACACTGTTTTAGCATCAATGACTGGAGAGGCATGAACAATATCACCTGTTTTATATTTCCACTTCAAATTCCCATCGACCCCATCAAGAGCATATAGATGACCATCGCCACTTCCCCAATAGATAACTCCATCTACAACTTTGGGTGAAGACAAATAATAATCCCATAACCCATAGCTCTTCTCGCCTTGAGAAGCAAATTTCCATATTAGTTTACCACTATTTTTATCCAGTGCATATAAATTTCCATCAGCACTTCCAAAATAAACCATATTTTTATACGTGGCCGCCGAAGAATGTACATTTCCATTGGTTTTATACTTCCAAATTTTCTCACCAGTGATTTTGGAAATAGCATAAAAAATATGATCGCCGCTTCCAAAATATATAATATTATCAACTATGAGGGCCGATGCATATACACGGTCGTTGGTTTTATATTTCCACAATACATTTTCCTGTGCATATAAGAGGCCATTACCCACAATAATTGAGATAAAAATTGTAATTGCTTTGATCATATTTAATTCAAATTTAAAGGAACTATATTCAATCGATAAATTTAGAAGATTATAAAAACTTAGCCATGTCTATCAGAAAACAAATCATCCGAAAATAAAAAATTTAATTAATTTTTATAGAAGTTTTCCAAAAATGATTTAAATATTTGATCTCTCCAGAATTGTTCGAGTAAAATATGATTTCCATCGGGAATTTAAGATTTGGACTGTTATAGGTAAACCTGTCTTTTCCATTTGGAATTAGAGTAAAGGTTTCTTCTCCACCTGGTTCTATATATAATTTTTTACGCCGTATTCTAATTTTTATAACATCAAATTTATTACCCTGTATATTTGGTGCGTAATAATCACCCACAAATCTATTCAAATTATTATTTATAATGCTGCTTTTAGTGATATCCTGCTGAACAGACAAAAAGATTTCCACCATCTTTTCGAAGGTGTTGATAAAAGGGTAAAATCCAGTATTGCTCATCAAGATAAAAGCTGCCTTATATTTTGGAGCCATAACAAACAATATATTTTGGCTGCCGGATTCTCCGGGATGTCCAATAAAATGAATCCCCTTAAAATCAAATCCGATCAAACCATAATTATATTTAGAATCTGGATATCCCAAATATTGGTGTAAAACACCTAAGTGTGTATAACTTGTTGACATTTTTTTTATCACGCTTTTACTAATAACTTGTTGGTCGTCAATTTTTCCATCATTCATAAAACAAATTGCAAATTGAGACAGATCGTGTACATTACTGAACATAGAGGCCGCAGGCTGTATAAATGGATAGGTTAATTCATGCTTAACTCTACTACCGCTTTTATGACCAGCGGTATAACCTTTTAGTTGAGCAACACCTTCGAAATAGGTCGAACTTTCCATTTTTAGTGGATCGAATATTAGTTGTTGGATGGCTTCAAAAAAAATAGATTCGGTTATTTCAGCAAGGAGTGAGCCAGCCAGTACATGCCCGATATTGGTATAAGAAAAAACCGACCGAAGCTCATTAGAAACTAATTTATCGCCATAATGCTCAAAGTACGCCCTGGCATCTTCTCTATAACTCTTTTTTGTTGGCAAATAGTCAATTATCCCTGAACTCATAGAAAGAATTTCGTGTATGGTAATTGATGATAGTTTTGGAGACAGGTACTCTAGAAAATTTCCGATGGGCGTGTTAATATCTATGCCTTTTTCTTCACAGGCAATTAGAAGTGCCGTCGTAGTAATTACTTTGGTTACCGAAGCCGTTTGAAATAAGGTTTCTGTATTGACCGGAACTTTGGTTTTTTTACTGCTAATTCCAAATGGTTTTTGGTATTCAATCCTGCTATTTTGAACAAATGCAATCACAGCACCCGGAGCACCTGAGACCTCTAATTCATTTTTAGCCACTTCTTCAATAGCTTCTAAATTATACATTTCAACCTTCTGGCTCCAAATTATACCAGAAGACAAAAGAAACCATCCGAATAAACCGGTAAACATTAAGGTTAATGTTTTCATTACAATTTAGATTTAGATTTATAAAGTTACAATTTTTATCATCAAAGAAAACTGCCTCGTAGTACATCTAAAAAGTATTAAAACTGATATTTTTTTAAACCAAACTTATGGTTAGGACCAAATGGCAACAATAAAAAAGGAATCACGAATAGTAATTCCTTTTCCATTCAGGTGAAATAATAGGGGGATTAAAGAATATTTCCAACACCATCTGTTTTTACTTTTTTACGCTGATCTCCATTTTCCAAGATCATTTTGTAGGATTTGGCTACGCCTTTCCCATGGTTATAAGTAACCGAATATGTGTTTTTTGAAATAGACCACCCGGGGTACTTATTTATAACAGATTTCAATACAGTTGGTGGTAATTTCGAATTATTAAACTTCTCTAAAGTTCTTGTGATTTCACCATTATAATTGTAGTTAGCACAAATATATCCATCCGGTATAATGAAATATATCTCATATCTACTTTCTTCATCCTCATAAACATCGGCATTTTTTAAATTAAAATTGGCCACTTCATTTTGTAAAAATTCAACAATACTGGCCTTGTGTTCCATATTTACATCACTCAAATATTTGTAATTTACATTGTGAAGTACAACCGTAGGCAGCTCCTCAATATTTGTGTTTTGTGCAAATAATTGGGTGGTTAATCCAATAATAAACATACCAATAATAACTTTTTTCATAACTTTAGATTTAAATGTTTAATAACTTCAACTTGTAAAATTATGGCCATTCGGAATTGGCTACAATGACCGTCATCAATAAAAATACTGATATTGGTCATTATTATTTAATAAACTACCTCGACGCAAGCCTGCCTGACGGCAGTCAGGTTAAACCAAGTCTTCTCGTCCGCCGAATCCGCCAATGGCCGAGAAGGAGGATTAACACCAATTATTTAGCCTTACCTCGATTTTTTGACATACCAGCTTAGTACAGGTTAAATAATAAAAATTAGAAAATAAATTTATATTACAGGATAAATATAAACCCCGGAACACAGCGACAAATCTTGATTATGTTGGTTTGTTCTTGTTTCTATGTGAAAGAGAATAAAAATTGTTATCGAGTTATTATCTAATGAAATATTTAATACCTTCATCCGAAATAAAAACACTTATTTATAATGCCAAATTCCCTTCATAAAATAATAGTATCCGTTCTTTTTATTTTTGTAACACACCTTTCATATGCTCAGAATACTGAAAATTCAAGAACTAAAAAAGTAGATACTATTTCAAAAAAAGAGCATAAAAAAGAAAATAAAGAAGAACGAAAAGTTGTTTTAAAAGAAAGTCGACAACGATTTAGAATCAAGGGAACATCTGTCTTTGCCAATCTAAGTACAACATTGAGCTTTCAATTGCCCCCAAATGGACTGTTAAGCGCAAATATAAGTTTGGAAGATGATTTTGGACTAGAAGATAGAAGAGCCTTTTTTGTAGGAGCATTTCTATATTTTATAACTCCCAGAAGCGGTCTGTATGCACAATACTATGATATTGCACGGCAAAATACGCATGTCACCGAGAAGGAATATACTTTTTTGGACCATACCTTACCAGAGGGTTCTGAAATCACGGCCTATTTCAATACCCGGGTTATTAGTGTGGGATATTTATTAACCATTATACGGGATAGCAGAGTTTTTTTAGGCACCTACTTAAATATATACTTTATGGATATAGGAACAGGGGTATATACAGGTGATAATATTATTGATGAAGATATTAATTTTCTTGCGCCCTTGCCAAACTTTGGCATAATTGCTAATTTTGAACTTTATTCATGGCTCTCCTTTGATGCTAATATCGGGTTCTTTTCCATTTCTTTAGAAGATATTCCTTTTGGAGCAGGCATATATAATGTAAGTGCTGCATTGGTTTTTAAACCAACAAAATGGATGGGTATAAGCGCGAGTTATGAAATGTTTGATGTTAATATCGATACCGCATTCGATATTGGAAGTTCGGAAATTCCTACAAACATTGAATACCATTTTAAAGGACCGGCACTGGGACTTTCCTTCAACTTTTAATAAAGCAGGTTCCTCACGATTTGTATTGGGTTATCTCGCGGATCTGCGATTTCAGTAATATAAATCCCTATCCTCTGTGACATGTCTTCTTCCACTTTTGGGTAATATAAAATATCACAAAAATTTCCACTTTTGGGGATTGTACATGTGTTGTTCTTTGACTTAAATTTGTCACTATAACATAATAATAAAATGTACTACAGGAATTAATTTTAGTGCAATAATAAAATTCCTTAATTTAAAGTATTCTAGATTGTTAATCTAAATGTTCCCCCTACTTCTTCAACCAAAGCACTAACCCTTAGTCGCTCGATGAATTCTTCTCACCGAGCGACTTATACCTTTTACTCGTTTGAAACACCCAAACATTAAAAACTAAATCCCCCACTTTTGTACATCTTTTAGCTCTTGTTATTTATCTTCAAAAATACTAGATTTGTTATAAATTATCAATCATTTCACAAATGAAGGGATACAATCAGAAAATCGAAATTAAATTTTAGTTATGTCAAAATATAAAATTCTTTATTTTCTGATATTTCTTAGTGTAAGCATAACTATATCCGGACAGGAAAAAAACAAATCTACAAAAGACACTGTAAAAGCCACAGTGAATGCACCCGATCAAAAAAAACAAGATACAATTAAAAAATCCTTGGATGATGCAATAAAAGCAATAAATGACACTTCTAAAGTGGTTGTTGGCGCTACTAATAATCAAATTGTAAAAGACACTGTCAACACTCAAGACAGTCCCTCTCGATATTGATGAAAATCGAGGTATATTTATCATGGCGGATAACGGAAACACTCAGTTTCGAATCCTGGGCTCTATACGATTTTCGGGGCTTTTTGACAATAAACTTTTAAGTGATAAATCGCGATTTAACACCTATGACATTCCCACCGGAGAAGCAGATTTTAGTGTCATTAATTATTATAATAGCTTAATGTTTAGTAGAATAGGATTTGAGGTCACACGAAATACCAGTATTGGAAGTATTTTTATTCGATTGGAAACAGACTTTGCCGGTCAGGCTGATGGACAAAGTAGTGCTTATCGAATTCGTCATGCCTATGCGCAGTTCAACCAATGGCTCGTTGGACAAACCTGGTCTTTATTCGCAAATGTTAGAGCCCAAGCCACGTCCGTCAATCGAACTGGTTCGCCAGGTACCATTTCACTACGAACGCCGCAGATCAGATATTCCTTCAATATTCCATTTAAAAAATTAAAAGGATCTGTCGCTTATGAATATTCCTTGCCAGAACTTAGCGAGACGGATTCGACTTCTGCAAATTATCTAAATGTACAGACTGTTCCTAACCTAACGGCAAGAATAAGTAGTAATGAGAAATTTGGTTATGCACAACTATCAGGAATTGTTGCTCCCATTACCGGTGTAGATACCTTAGGAAATAAATCCACTTTTTTAGGATTTGGTATTTCCTTTTCAGGCTATTGGAAGACCCATAATGAAAATAAACTGATCTTTCAGACATCCTATACCAGGGCCGTATCTCATTTTATTAATATCTTTAGAGACAACAATTTAGATCTGGTTTATAATCCTATTAAACAAGACTTCGAGGCACTAAGTTCATGGAGCGTCAATTTAGCTTATGAATATAGCTGGAAGAGCAACCTTTCTTCTACTGCTTCTTTTGGAATGGCCGATATTGTAAATACAGAATTTCAACCACCAACTTCGTATAACTACAGCTATAGTGCTTCTATTAATACCTTTTGGACAATTGTTCAAGGCGCTAGAATAGGATTAGAGTATATGTATGGCGAACGTTTTAATATGGACAGTTCCAAGGGCAATGCAAGCAGGATTTGGGCTTTATTTTATTATGATTTCTAATTTTTTTGTATCTTATGGAGATTAACTTTAAAACTAAATTAAAATGAAAAACTTATTGAAAATTACAACTTTTGTTGTGATGATTTTTTTTGTATACAGTGATGGCTTTTCTCAAGCTTCGAGTGATTACGATAGAAGTATAGATTTTACCAAATACAAAACCTACAGTTATGGTGGTTGGCAAAAAGATAGTGGCAAATTGATTAATGATATCGATAAAGAAAGATTACACAAGGCTTTTACTGCTGAGTTTAAAGCTCGTGGCATGACCTATGATGAGGATAATGGAGAAATGGTTCTTACGCTTTTTTTCGTAGTAGACAAAAAAACAAGTACTACGGCTTATACCAATTATAATGGAGGCATGGGTTATGGTGGTTATGGTATGGGTGGTGTAGGATATCGTGGTGCCGGATGGGGCTGGGGCATGGGATCTTCTACAACTTCCTATCAGGAAAATGATTATGACGTAGGAACATTTGTCGTAGATGCCTATGATGCTACTTCAAAAAAATTGATTTGGCAGGGAACTTTGGTAAAAACTCTAAATTCGAATGCCGGTAAAAATGAGAAAAGCATTCCGAAAAGTGTTGGTAAATTAATGAAAAAATACCCCATTAAACCAAAAAAATAAAAGAAGTGGGATGTGTGATAAATTTTGAAATCTGAAATTCATCTTTTGCCATCTTGTCTTTGGAAATTGGAAATTGAAAATAGGTTCAGATATTTATCGGAATTGAAAATTTTAAATCTTATTAAATTGTGCAATCCTATATCCAAGCTACAATAGGTATGCTTGCGGTTATAAATCCCTTTGTTTGTGGTGCTATGCTGCTTCAATCACAGCATGGAATGAATAATAAAACAAGATCAAAGGCTGCCTATTAAAACTATGTTAACCGTACTCATAATTTTAATGGCATCTGCCTTGGGAGGGCGATATATTTTAAACGCCTTTGGTATTTCTATGGATGCTTTTAAAATTGTAGGCGGTATCGTTTTGGGTTTTGTAGGCTTTCAAATGCTTGCCGGTTCGAATAATAGTTCCGACAAAAGAGCAGCTAATTTAAATGAGATCATCATGTTCGCTGCGAGCCCGGGTACTATAGTAATGGTTATTACTTTAGCAGCCGTTCATCACAAAGAACATTTACCATTAACTGCTATGATCGGTACCTTAATTGCTGTATTAATTACCCTTATAATAATGATTGCCATTGGGTTTTTATCCAAAAAAGATCAAGAAAGCAAACAGGGGATCTTTTCAAAATTTATGGGCTTGATCATAGTTTCATTGGGATTACAATTTATGCTGGTTGGGATCAAACATTTTTTTGGTGTTTAAACGGAGCATGGTTTGAGTTCTGTTTTACATATGTCTTTTATAGACAAATGGTCATTAATATTTTATGATCTCCAATGAACCTGAAGTTTTTCTTGGCGTAGATATGCATAGAAATGTATTCGAGAGTGAAGAAGAATAGATTGTGGTATCATCAATTACTTTAAGTAAAATTTATCACCATTATCAATTAATCTTATGACCTAGCCGTTAAATCTTCCACTAATCTTCCACTTTTGGGGATTGTATATTATAAACTATAAGTTTATTTTTGTTTGATTCCTTTCTCTCTGCTAATACAAGGTTTATTTCACATAGCCTGATTTAAGGATTATTCAATTGGTATTTCTTTAATACCCAAAAATCAAGAAATGATTAAAGATATTGACACAATAGGTATAAAAATATTGTTGGTTGATGATCATCCAATTTTTTTGGATGGAATACATGCCATCCTTGACACCAATGATGACTTTATAATTAGTGGCGAAGCAAAAAATGGATTCGAAGCGATTGACTTAGTTCAAGAAGAGCAACCCGATATTATTATAATGGATGTAGCCATGCCGAAACTTAATGGTATTGAAGCCACCAGAAAGATTATGGAACTTTACCCTGATACAAAAATTTTAGCACTTTCGATCTATTCAAGTAAACGCTTTGTAAAAGATATGCTTGAGGCCGGCGCCGTCGGATATTTGCTCAAAGATAACGCACCTGAAAAACTAGTTACTGCCATTTATAGAATTGCTAATGGAGATACTTATATTAACAGATCCATTTCAAACAAGGATTTTGGCCTTGGCGGTCTTATAGATTAACACACTCTTTTCTTTTTATTTTTTATAGAAAATAATCCAGTTACTGTTATTCAAATCGGAATTTTAGTACAAATTCAACGATTTATTAATAACTGCCAAAAAACATAAGCACGGAGTGTACAGTATTTTTTGATGCAGGAACTAATCACGCCATCACTCAAAGCGTGAGGTCCGGTCGTGGCTTGTCCAAACCGTTGTTACATCGGGATGAGTTTACTTAAGTTAAACTTTACTCCATAAAAAAACCTCCAACAAATACATGTTGGAGGCTTTAAACAAAGGCAACGACTTACTCTCCCACCCAGGGGCAGTACCATCAGCGCTGATAGGTTTAACTTCTCTGTTCGGGATGGGAAGAGGTGAGACCTATCGCTATAATCACCTTAAAAAGGTAGTTGAAGGTTAAAA
>PVMK01155578.1_pt1 | contig 36004 bp, 32 predicted proteins | sample 1853481 | NCBI WGS metagenome assembly PVMK01 (sample SAMN08533507, study PRJNA380276) | Marine sediment metagenome, whole genome shotgun sequencing project. | reverse complement strand
CCTTTCTGCTATTGAAAATTATAGAGAATCTTCCCAAAAGGACATTTTTTAGAGTCATGCTGCCCGGGCAGTGAAAAAATAAGGTGCAACAATAAGGCAAGACTACGGAGTTAAGTAAGGCATATGGAAATTCCGCTGCTCACTGACATAGTCATTATTTTCGGGCTCGCCGTTGCTGTCTTGTTGTTATTTCACTTTATCCGCCTGCCGGCGGTTGTCGGGCTTCTTATAACCGGCATATTGACAGGACCGTATGGTTTCGGGCTGGTTGGGGCTATTCATGAAGTAGAGGTACTTGCAGAAATAGGAGTGATTTTATTACTTTTTACCATCGGCATCGAGTTTTCCTTCAAAAAACTAATTGAAATCAGAAAACAAGTCGTTGTCGGCGGGACTCTCCAGGTCGGCCTGACCATTCTTGCCGTATTTGTCATTGCTCGCCGGATTGGGCTGTCTTCCCCGGAGGCAATTTTTTATGGTTTTCTGATATCGCTCTCGAGCACTGCAATTGTTCTCAGGTTGATTCAGGAAAGAGCCGAGGTAGACACACCCCATGGCCGGACCGGGTTGGGAATCCTGCTGTTTCAGGATGTCATCATAGTGCCGATGATTCTCATCACCCCAATGCTGGCCGGGAGTCGGGCGGGCGGAATTAACAGTGACATTTTCGTCATTGCGGCCAAAGGACTCGCTATCATCAGCCTGGTTCTCATTGCAGCTAAATGGGTGATACCATGGATTTTACACCAGGCTGCCCGCACGCGCAGCAAAGAGCTTTTTCTGTTAAGTGTTGTTACCATTTGCCTCGCCATCGCCTGGCTAACCTCAAATGCAGGTCTGTCCCTTGCGCTGGGAGCTTTTATCGCGGGGTTGATCATTTCTGAGTCCGAGTACAGCCATCAGGCTCTTGGCAATATCCTGCCCTTCCGCAATGTATTTACCAGTTTCTTTTTTGTCTCCATCGGTATGCTCTTGGATACCGGCTTTCTTATCAACAATATTGTTATTATCCTGATCGCTTCAGTCGGAGTTCTTATCCTTAAAGCACTCATCGCCAGTAGTGCGGCAGTACTATTGGGTTTTCCCCTGCGTAGTGGAATTTTGACAGGGCTATCAATTTGTCAGGTCGGGGAGTTTTCTTTCATCCTCTCCAGAACCGGATTAGAACATGGTCTTCTAGCCGATCATTACCAGCTATTTTTGGCTGTGGCTGTCCTGACCATGGCGGCAACACCTTTTATTATTTCCCTGGCGCCGCGTTTTGCTGATCTCATTCTCCAAATCCCGGTGCCGGTTAAGCTGAAAACCGGACTCTGGCCTGGGCCCAAGATGAAAAGCCATAAAAAGATGAAGCAGCACCTGGTCATTATCGGTTTTGGCCTAAACGGCAGAAACGTTGCTCGTGCCGCTAAAATGACAGGCATCCCCTATATGGTAATCGAAATGTCGCCCGATACGGTGAAGAAGGAACGGGAGAAGGACGAGCCGATTTTCTATGGTGATGCCATTCACGAAGAGGTGTTGCGCCATGTCGGCATTGAAAATGCAACCGTGGTTGTCATCGCTATCAACGACCCGGCCGCCACACGCGGAATCACCGAAAACGTCCGGAGGTTGGCTAAAAAGGCGCATGTGATCGTTCGTACCAGATACCTTATGGAAATGCAGGCGCTCTATGATTTGGGAGCAAATGAGGTTATTCCTGAAGAGTTTGAAACATCGGTGGAAATTTTTTCCCGTGTCCTGGCTAAATATCTTATCCCAAGGGATGAAATAGATAAACTTGTCATCCAACTCCGGTCTGACGGGTATGAAATGTTCCGTAACCTTTCCAGAAAATCTTCCATGTTCTCAAGTTTAGACCTTCACCTCCCTGACGTTGAAGTCAGTTCCATACGTATAGAGGAGGGTTCACTGATGGTGGGCAAGTCGCTGGTCGAACTTGAACTGCGGAAAAAGCATGGCGTGACAGTGCTCGCAGTGCGCCGCGATTCACAAACATTCCATAACCCTTGAAGTGGAAATGCCTTTTTTTGTTGACGATGTTCTTTATGTGATGGGTGCACCAGAAAAGCTAGCCGAAAGCGTAAAGTTGTTCAGTCGTCGTACAACAGCGGCACTACTGTGAAGGAGGTTGATAATGCTACCTTTTTATGCAGTGATTAGTATGATATTGCGTCTTAAAAGGACATGTCCCGACATGTAAAAGAGATCAAGTAGTAAAATCGAGCCAAAAGACTGAAGCCGTACCCTGTAATTTTTTGTACGGCATACTGATTTTATCTAAAGAAACATTCCTAACACTTTGTGGCACTTGATTAGTCCCACTTGAGCTTATTACACTTTTTTCATTTAGCTATAATTTGCTATTGCCATATTGACCACATTGTGGTACTTCAGAATTTGAGGGGGATTTTGCTTAAGAGGGCCTCACTGCTATCTTTCGTTTTCGGCGTCTATTGCATCTCAATACTTATAAAGTAGTGAGGCTTTCTCCCCCGTTCAGTTAACATTCCATAGCTTTATCTTCCATACTGTGCTTAGAGTTTAAAATAGTAACGAAAAAACAATAATATCTGTATTGGGAAAATGTATATACCCACTCACCCATAACAGGTGATGTGGGCTTTATAATTTTAGTTGTTATAGGGGTGGTTACTATGGAACCTGAAGAATACAAAGGATATATGATAGTTGAAGCCCCTGGGTGGATGTTTAAAGCCACTAAAATTGTACAATCCTCTCATTTCAAACGCCCCCTCAATGCCTGTACAGTAGAGTCTTTAAAAATATCCATAAATAATGAACTGAACAAAATAAAACCAATTATTAGAAATAAATTAGTTAACAATTAGGGCAGGTGGCCGACACCTGCTAACGTTGTGTACTATTTAACCAGTTGGAATTATTAAAGCCCAAAAGTTAAGATATCTACTGTCCAGAACGGCATCACTTATGGGACTAAAAGGTCAATATGTCCAGTGGATATCTGGACTTTTCAGAGAAACAGAATATATCTGTTTTTTTCAGACAGTACGTGAATACCCCTCAAACCACTCAAGATACTTCTCTTTTAGTACAGGCCAGGAAAAACATTCAGTCAAAGGTTTTGTGCGGGATCTGTCTAGCCTGCCCGGATATTCCAGCTGTGATTTTAATCTGCTGAACAATTCTCCATCCCCATAAAGATACTCAGCAGGAAAAAGTTCAGGATAAGATAAACGTGCCGGCAGTAATGGATAGCAACCTGCACGAACTGCCTCAATGACCGAGATGCCGTAAAATTCATGCCTGGCTGTTGAGACAACGATATCCGCTTTACAAAGAAGTTTTATATATTCTTGCCGGGATTCCACATAACCGAAATGGAGAGTCTTATGGGCCAGTTTTTCCCGGGCTTCATCAAAAACTGCCGGTTTGCGCTGGAAGGACTGTCCCACTATGATCAATCTGAAATCAATATTTTGTTTATCGAGTTTGAAAAATGTTTCAAAAAAATATTCCGGGTTCTTATCATGTTCCCAGCGGTGATTCCAGACAATGACCGGCGGACTGCCCGAATCTGACGTGCAGGTATCCGGTTCAGGAAAACCGCTGAAATCTATGCCAGGATAAACAATTGTGGTCCTCTCCTTTATTCTATCAATTGCGCCTGCAAGTTTCATATCAGGGCAGATTTTTAGAATCTTCTCAACACCGGCTAGAAAAGTCTGCAGGTTGTATTGTGTGTTGAAACCAGTCCTGTCAGAGGCCAGTGCCGTGGTGAGATTTGTCAGGCCAAAATGAAAGTCGCGTTCATCTTCTTTTTGCACCGGATAGGCAAACTGGTTTTCATGAAAATAGGTGTACAGCGGTATCTGCTGAAACTGCCTGTCCACCAGTGACCGGAAGGCGGCAACATCCACAAAAGAAGAGCAGAGAATGCGGTCGTATTGTTTTCCCGTGTCCTGTTTATTGAGCTGTTCGGCAAAATAAGGACCGGCCAGCCGCAGGCGCCATTTCCATTTGCGGGCCGGTAAGGTCAGCAGGTCAAAGTCATAGGGCAGATGCTGCTGCAGCCCTTGCAGAAAAAGGCCGTGCGAGCCGCCAAAGTATGGTTCAAGAACAAGTATCTTCAAATCGAATTCAATTGTTTCCTTCGAGTATAAGGTTGAGCAGTGTATCTATCTGCAGTGAAAAATCCTCGGTTAATAAAACAGTTGTATAATCATCAACTATGAGAGCCGGTCCCTTTATTTCCTGACCAACTGAAAAGGACTTGCGGTCATATACCGGAACAGTGGCAGCTCCTGTTTCAAAATGGATACGCGTATCCCGGATGGGGGAAGCCGGCTCCGTTTGTACAGCGTTTTTTCGTGGCAAAGGTGTTTTTTTCTTAGGTATCCAGATAGAGCACTGGATGGAAATCAGTTCCAGCGGTTTTTCGTCAAGCCGGTAGCCGAAATTATGCTCATGGGCCTGATGGAACAGTTCAATGAAGTTTTTTTCGTATGGGATGCGGATTTCATAGGATTGCCCCTGGTAGCGCAGGTTGAGGAATTTTTCGATGGTTTTGTTGTTTTTCCCTCCATCCCTGCTGATGGTCCTTGCCTCTGCAAGCCCACTATTTACCATTGCTTTCATACTGTCGCTCAGAACTGGCGATTGCAGTTCTTCACCCACAAGGAAAAGCGCCTGCATGTAGTCCAATGTCGGCTCGGCAAAAACCATGCCCTGGGCAGATAAAATTCCGGCACGGGCCGGGATAATGATTTTTTTGATGGATAGTTCCCGGGCCAGTTCACAGCAGTGCAGTCCGGAAGCTCCTCCAAAGGAAAAAAGGCTGAATTCCTTCGGATCATAACCTCTTTCGAGCGACACAGCGCGTATGGCTTTGTCCATGCTGGCATTGACTATGCGGATGATCCCCAGAGCAGCAGTGACAGGATCAAGCCTTAACTGCTCAGCAAATATAGACATCGATGTATTAACTTGTTCCTGTTGCAGTCGCATGGTGCCACCCATAAAACGCTCAGGAAGCAGACGGCCCAGGAAAAGATTTGCGTCGGTTACGGTGATCTCTTTTCCGCCAAATCCATAACAGATGGGACCTGGCCGGGCTCCTGCACTCTCAGGCCCGACCTTTAACAGGCCCCCGGTGTCCATATGCGCGAAGGAGCCGCCGCCGGCGCCCACGGTATTGATATCCATCACTTCGATGCGGATGGGAAAGCCGTCTATCTGGTGCTCTCTGGTTAAAGTTGGTTTTTGATCACAGAGAGAAACATCAGTGGAGGTGCCTCCCATATCAAAGGTGATGAGTTTGTCCAGTCCCATCTCCCTGGCAAGCTGATGGCTGCCGTGCACTCCCCCTGCCGGACCGGAAAGGAGTGTATAGATAGCACGCTTTTCAATATCGGCTGCTGGTAGGATACCGCCGTTTGACTGCTGGATATGAAGAGAGACCTTCCCGAGACTTCGGCTCAACCGTTTTATGTAGGAAGAAATTACCGGACCAAGATAGGCATTGAGAAGGGTTGTGGTCAGCCGTTCATATTCCCTGAACTCAGGCAGGATTTCCGAGGAAAGGGTTATTGGGACGCCTGTTTTTAAGAGTTCTTCTTTGATCTGTCTTTCATGGGCATCATTGGCATAGGAATGCAGCAGGCAGACTGCAACAGATTCAATCCCTTTTTCCCGGCATATTCGACGCAGGCGATGTCCGATGGTCTTACCGGGAGATTTCAGCACACTGCCGTCAAAAAGCATTCTTTCTTTGACGCCGGCCACCATGGAGCGGGGAATTATCTCCCGTGGCCGGGTAACATTGAAGTCGTAGAGTTTCGGTCTGTTTTGACGGCCGATAAAAAGAACATCCTCGAAACCATACGTAGTGATAAGTAACGTTCTGGCTCCTTTTCGTTCCAGAAAGGCGTTTGTAGCTACTGTACTGCCATGGATGATTTCCAGATTGTCCGGCAATCCCTGGCCGAAAAAATGGTCCAGTCCCTTTAATATTGCACGTGACGGGTCGTCAGGGGTTGAGGGAAGTTTGAATGTTTGCAGGCCGGCTTCAGACTGAAGGACAAAGTCTGTGAAAGTGCCGCCTGTATCAATACCCAGAATCAGACGTTCCTGAGTTTTTCCGGTATTATTCATATGTGCTGATATTTATGCGGAATCGGGGTTATCCTTGCCACCTGTCCTAGAGGACTTTCATCTACCATCATCTGACAGCCATAACTTTCTTCAAGTAATGATTTATTTAGTACCGCTTTGGGTTCACCTGTTTCAACCACCCTGCCCTCCTTGAGTAATAATAACCTGTCGCCATACATGGATGCCAGGTTCAGGTCATGGGAAACCATAATAATTGTTGTATTATGCTGTCTGCGGAATCTCTCCATTAAATCCATAATTTTTAATTGATGGGCGGGATCAAGCGCTGTTGTGGGTTCATCAAGCAGAATAATCTCCGGTTGCTGGCAGATGGCTCGGGCAATGATAACCCGTTGCAGTTCTCCACCGCTTAACTGAAAGAGTTTGCGGTCTGCCAGGTGAGACACTTCAGTGAATTCCATTGCTTCTTCAGTAATATGAAAGTCATTTTTGCCTTCCATGCCAAGGATTCCAAGATGCGGTGTGCGCCCCATGATAACCGTATCTGCAACTGTAAAGGGAAATCCAACCTCTATATGTTGTGGCACAATAGCCATAATCTGCGACAGGCTGCGTCGCGAGTATTCAGTAATACTTTTTCCCTTGATAGTTATTGATCCCTGCTGTGCTTTCTGCAGTCCGGAGAGAATTTTTAGCAGGCAGGTTTTTCCGGCGCCATTGGGACCGATTATGACAAAAAACTCTCCTGCTGACACTTCAAGTGAGACGTCTTGTAAAATTGATTTATTGCGGAAACTCAACGATATGTTTCTTGTATCTAGAATATGATTCATGCCCGGTCCCTCAGCAGCAATATAACGAAAAGCGGAGCACCGATCAAGGCAGTGATGATGCCGACCGGCAGTTCCCCTGATGAGGGAAGAATCCTGGCCAGCAGGTCACAAAAAATAAGGTATGAAGCACCACCCAGCAGACATGAAGGAACAAGTAAACGATGATCAGGTCCAAGCACAAGTCTGAAAATGTGGGGAATAACCAGCCCGACAAAACCTATCAGACCGGATAAACTTACTATTATGCTGACCATCAGGGACGTAATAACAAGAAGCAGCAAAACGGTTTTTTTTACATTAATTCCCATAGCAGCAGCTGTTTCCCTGCCAAGAAGGAGAAGATTCATTGGGCGGGCCAACATGAAAATTATAACAAAACAGGGCAATACCAGAAAAAGAATTAACAGTTGCCCTTTCTGTATGGTTGCCAGGTCTCCCATAAGCCAATAAAGAATGTGCTGGACCTGGAACGAGCGGGTCATGGAAATGAGGAACATGATAACAGCAGCACAGAATGCATTCATCATCACTCCGCCAAGCAACAGGGAATCCTTGCTGTGCATGGTGTTTCCCAGAGTTGAGCCTGCAAGTATTGTGACAAAAGACAACACAACCAAGCTTCCTGTAAAAGAGAAAATTGCAACCCCGGGGAAATAGGAGAGACCTATGAGCATGGCCAGGATAGCTCCTATTGCAGAACCTCCGGAGATGCCGAGTATGTAAGGTTCTGCCAGGGGGTTGCGCAGCAGGGCCTGGAATACCAGGCCACCAAGTGCCAGGGTGCCACCAACGAATGCGGCAAGAATTACCCTGGGCAGGCGTATCTGCCATATGATGGTAGCTGTTACAGAATCAGGGTCACTATTGCCGGTCAGTATCGATAAAGTTTCCAGAAAATGTGTGCCCGACGATCCTGCGGAAATGGCAATTATGGCGCTTAATATGAGGATTACACTGAGCAGTAGTGTGGTGAGTATAATTTTAGGAGCTATAGACATGTTTATTCCAGAATACATTTACTTATGTTTCTTAAAAAGTTCAGGGTGAATTATTGCCGCAATTGCTTCAAGTCCGTCAACAATCCTGGGTGTCGGACGGTCAAACAGTTCGGCGTCCACAACAAATATCTGTTCGTTTTTTACTGCTGACAACTGGTGCCATTTTCTCCAGGACTTGACAAGATATTCCGGTGACAGTCCTCCTGCCATGGAACTTATCAGTACTATTTCAGGCTGCATCACGAGAATATCCTCCCAGGAGTAACGGGGATAGGAATCTTTTCCTGCTGCAATGTTAATGCCTCCTGACAGTTTGATCAATTCATCAATAAAGGTGTTGTTCCCTGCTGAAAAGAGCGGCTCTGCATCAATCTGAAAAAATACACGCGGCTTGTGAGCTGTTTCTTTTACCTGTGCCTGTATTTGCTCTATTCTTTTCTCCATATCAGCAACCAGATCTGCTGCAGCCTGCTCTGCATCTAACAAAGATCCAAGCCTGGTAATAGTATCCATGATCTGTTGAAGATTTCGTGGATTAATAGCATAGACAGGAATACCGAGACTAACAATCTTATCTATTATATGCTTTGGGTTTCCATCTTTAATAGCAAAGCAGAGATCAGGTTTCAGGGCGACAATTTTTTCAATGTCAAGGCGGATGTAGGAGCCAATCCTGGGCAGAGATTCTGCTTCAGGTGGATGCGTGCTGTATTGGGTCGCACCAACAAGCCTTTTTTCCTGACCCAGGCCATAAATGATCTCCGTGATACTGGGCGCAAGCGCGATAACCCTTGTGGGATTTTCAGGGACAATGAGAGTTCTGCCAACCTGGTCAGTGACCGATATTGCCAAGAGGTCACAAGGTTGTAACAGAAACGTCAATACCAGAGTAAGAATTATATACGTTCTTGGCATGTAAATACACATCTGAGGATCATTTTTTAAGTTTGAAAGTTACCGGCACCCGGACCCACATCTGCACCCTCTCTTCTCCTCGCCTACCAGGTTCAAAGCTCCACTTCCAAACTGCTGATACTGCAGCACGGTCAAGCAGGGGGAAATTGCTTGAAACATCTATATTCAGGTCATCCACCATGCCATCTTTATCAACCAGGATCTGCAGGATGACTGTACCCTCCTGCCCTCTTTTTCTTGCCAGGCCGGGATATGCTGGTGGAGCGTTTAACTGGTAACGTGGATATGCCATCTGTAACGTCCCCGGTAGACTTACCCCATCATTCTGCAATACAGCTTGAGGTCCTGCCTGTTTGACAGGTTCACTAACCTTTGCAGCTTCGCCTGGTTCAGGCTTTAAATCCTCTGCAATATTTTCTGATTCCTGTGCTGCAGGAACAACCTCCTCAATAGCAGATTGTTTGACAGTTTTTTCCAACGGGGCCGGTTGCTGAAGTGGAGTATCCGTATTTTCTTTTATGGCAGGGAGTGCTTGAGGCAAAGGTTTTTCCTGTACTGTTTCTGTTGCAGGCTGTTCCTCTATTAAATGTTTTATAATTTGCTTTTTCTCAATCTGCTGTATAGGTGTTTCAACCATGTTTTTCTGATTGAGAAAAACACTTACTGAGCGAGGAAGTGATACACTTGGGACAAAAACAGGCTTTGGGGGAAATTTAAAGTTCATAATTCCAATGTGTAAAGATATTGCCAGTAAAGTGGCAATAATCATACGGGATCGGTTATTTGCTGGTGCCAGCCTGTAGTGAAACATTTGAAACACCTGCAGTTCTAATTATATCAAGGACGCGGTATAATTCCTGATAGGAAAGAGCCTTATCTGCAAACAAATCTACTTGAACAGATTTGGTATCGACTGCTTTTTGAATTTTTTCCTGCAAAACTATCTGCAATTCACCCAGGGAAACTTTTTTCTTATCAAAAAAAACCTCCCCATTTTGCCTGACTGTAACTGTCAGATTTAATTCAGTATTAATTGATGCTGTAGAGGAAGTAGGAAGAGACACCGGCAGACTTCGGTGCACTGCCATGGAAAGCATTGCGTAAATGAAAAAGATAAGCAGGAGAAAGACAACATCTATCAATGGCAGCATTTCTATGCGGGGCTTTTTTATCCCCAAATAGGCGCTCGGCACCTTCATGATTTGGGGCCCTTTGGGTTTCCATCAAGCTTTTCATAGACGATCTCGAGGCTGGTAGCATATTTTTCGATATTGAGTACTGCCTTTTCCACCCTTGAATTAAAATAATTATAGGGAAAGACTGAAAGGATGGCAATGCCCAGGCCTGCTGCAGTGGTGATAAGGGCCTGGGCAATACCGGCGGTCACAGCCTGGGGCTGTCCGATACCGGCAGTGCTCAGTGCCTCAAACGAGGCAATAATTCCTATGACAGTACCGAAAATACCGAGCAGCGGCGCTACGGTGATCATAGTATCCAGGATCCCCATATAACGCCGCATGTTCTGTATTTCTTCAGCCGCAGTGGCTTCCATGGCCTTGGTCATGGAAAATTCCCGGTGCAATATGCCGCTCACCAGAACCCTGATGATAAAATCTTTGGAGCTGGATACCCTGTCACGCACCGCTTCCCAGTCACCTTGGCGACAAAGCTCCAGGACATCCTCGATGAGGTTCCTGTTACGGTTCATGTCAACAGTGACCCAAAACAGCAGCCGCTCGATAATCACGGTCAGCACCAGGATGGAGCAGGCCAGTAGTGGGTACATCACCGGCCCGCCGCGGAAAAATAGATCAATCATATAGTTTCCTCTAGTGAATTTATCATTCTATCAGAATCTGAGTGCTATACCACCGAAGAATTTCCGGCCAGGAGATGGATAATATGTATTTTCCCCACCCCACGATTGATTGTCAATTCCAATAGTTGAGTACTCTTCATCAAAAAGGTTAGCAACCCTTAAATAAGCTGTCAGTTGTGTCTGGCCAATATTTCTCTTGTAACGCAGCAATACATCTACAACAGTATAATCATCGAGTTTTGCTGTATTATTGTCAAAATCCTGAGATAAATATGAATCATCTACATACTGTACAATTGTGATAAAGTTAATTGAATAAGGCAAAAACAAGTCAAGGCTTGCGCCAAGTAAATTGTTCGGTACCAGGGGCACTTCATTTCCGTCATGTGGACCAGCCTCAAAAGTAGTTTTTTGGTATGTATAGTTAACACTTAGATCAAAAATATCTTTCTGGCCATATTTCAGAAACATTTCCAGGCCGCGGTGTCTTGTATCATCAAGATTTTCATTACGCCAGGTAATTTGGTTCCAGCTTATCTCGTTTTCCATATCAATCCGGAACAGGTTCAATGCAACAGAGAAATTCTGTACAGGGTTTATTTCAAAACCCAGGTCCAGGCTTCGGCCCTCTTCAGCTTCTAAATCACTCAGGAATGCATCACCAAATCCGTAATAGGACGCCTGTTCATCAACAAAAGGATACCTGTAAACCGTGGAATACCTGGTATAGAATTTCATGTTGTCTTTGGGAAGCCAGGTTGCGCTCAACTCGAAAGGCTTTCCTTTGTGATCTTTTTCTTCATCAAAAATAACGGTGGAGGTTCCCAAATTAACGGATCGACCATGGGTTTCGGCATTTTCAATTCTGAATCCTCCACTCAGTATGTAATTGCTGCCAATGGAAATTTCATCACGGACGTACCAGCCCACAGTATCCCTTTCAAGGTTGGTATGTTGTGTTTTGTTTTGTCTTGCTGCTTCACTGAATCTATCAACAGTGAGGGTCTGGTGATATATATCTACACCGGTGATAAGTTGATTATTGAAAGATCCATGATCCGATTCAAGGACATATTTAGGTTGTAACCCGATTAAATCAGAATCAGAATTATTAAAACTCCACCATGAATGTATTGTACTTTTAATCTCATCGTTACCGTAGACAAAATTCACCTCTACATCTCCAAATTTGTCTAAGGAGCTTTCCAATATAAAATTAGCTTTCTTGTACTCATTCTCTGATTCATCATCAGTATGGCCCGGTTGGGCCTGAGTTCGATCTTCAGCAAGTTCATCGCTTGTTAAGGTGCCGGGCATTTCAAGATCAGTCTTGTTATAAGAGGCGCCACCGGAAATACTCAAATTATTCAAAATATCATATCCGAGTTGAAAACCACCGCCATATGCTTGATATGCCGTACGGTCACGCCATCCGTCAGTTTTCTGGTTGGCTGCATGGGCTGAATACGAAAATTTATCAGATGAACCAATGACACTGGCGGTTATATTATGAAAATTGTCTTCGCCTATCTGCAGCCCCCCTGAAATAATAGGATCGACAGCCCCCTTTTTGCTTATGATGTGGATTACGCCGGCTACAGCCGCATCACCATACAAAACACTAGAACTGCCCCTGACAATCTCGATACGCTCAATCTGTTCAAGGGGTATCTGGGTCCAGTCAATACTGGACAAATCAAGCCTGTTAAGCCTTCTGCCATCAAGCATAACCAATGTTCTGCCAAAACCGTTTTCACCGAAACCGCGCAGATCAATCTGGGCCTGGGATGAATTGCCGCTGAATGTTCTGACATGAATGTTGGCATTTTTCTCGAGAACCCCAACGATGCTTGAGGCTCCGGAATCAACAATTTCTTCAGCACTTATAATAGTGACATTACCAGGAAATTTCTTAATATCTTTTGGCGCCCTAGTGGCGGTCACCACCACTTCATCAAGGGTTTTAATTTTCTCCTGATCAGATTTTTCTTCCGCCATCGATATGACAGGAAAAATCATCAGGGCAGCAATGGTTGAATAAAGGATCTTTTTGTTCATTAGTTGCTCCCCCTGTCATCACGCAGCATCATTTCCCGCATGGCGCTGGAAGCCGTCCCAGTCGTTGATCAACAGAAGGGTCATCTTCAAATGTGAACCTGTTCGTGTTTCATTTACTTTCTCCTTGAAAAGTGTTTATCAAGGGTCCGGGCAAAAAAAATCCCGGACCGATTTTCATCGACCCGGGATGTCCCTTTTTTATCCTCTAGATCATATGTGATACCTCTGTCCGCGGAGGTATACAAGCTAACAACTTCAGGCAGGTTTTCTGACTTCCGAATCATCCTACTTACCGCGCCTTCCCATCCTGATTCAACAGGCAGTGACATGCTGCGGTTTTCGTCCCCGGTTACAGCGGCGGGCCCGTCTCCGATTTACACGGAGTTCCCTTTATGCTCACAATTGAGCACCTGAATTAATATTACTTATTACCCTAGTATTTACACCTAGTCAAGAATCATTCTTGTTTTATGAAATAAAAAGTTCCATTATCCGGGCAACAAATCCGTGAATACGTAACCATCACGAGTTACAGTTTCACCAACGCAGATATTCACTTTGCTCTTAAACATAGGGCCATCATAGGCAAAACTGTGAAATTCACCGTTTTCTCCGCATGGATCTATGTTGTTTGGAATTTGTTCAAGGAAAATACTGTCATATTCATGTCCGGCAAATTCCTCCGGCAGATGTTTGGGATCAATGCAGGTAATTCGTGCACGAAGACCACCTTTTACCATATCTTTAGACAGTTCGTCTGTTGGAATTCCCCAAAGTGGGAATATTGGAATAATTCCTGTCTCAGCCAGACTGGTTTCTCTATAGCTGCGAATCCCTTCCAGGTACAGATCACCGAAAGCAATACAGTCAATTTTTTGAGATTTCACCTGTTTAATAAAACTTCCCATAATTGTTTTATATTCAGAATCGCTGCATGGAGATGGAATTGGAATAAGCTGCAGCGGCAGGCCTGCCTTTTCGGCCTGTTGGCAAATTAACTCATTTCTTACTGCATGCATTGCACCTCGTTCAAATTTCTCATTAAAAGTGCAAAAAAGGCCGACAACTTCTATATCCTGCTGTTGGCGCAGTACATGAAGAGCCCAGGCGCTATCTTTGCCGCTGCTCCAAGATAACAATGTTTTCTTTTTCATTTTATGCAATAGCGCAATTATATTTTTTATCTATGTTGCACAGGCTGACGACCAACAATAATAACATGTTTGAAAATGGGTTTAGCAGATCTGGGCACATTTCTGCAATTTTTTGTTATTACTTACCTAAAAAATATTCCCTGTATATCGTCCAAAGGATGATTTTTGTGCAATCAGAGATTTTTTTGTGTTGGCATATATTTTTCAAAAGACTTTTTGTGATTGTGCAGATGAAGATATGCTGCAGTATGCTTTGCTTGAGGGGGAAATTATTTTATGTTAGCTATTAATTAAAAAAACACACTAAAGCAGGGATAGAAATAGCTCACCTTGGCTTACAACCGGAAAGAAGAAATTTTATTTTTCTTTTTCAAACTGTGCAATTTTTTTCAGCATGTTTTCCGCATTAACCTTCATCTGGCTATCCTGAGGCAGGAGTGATACAGCCTTTGAATAATGATATCTGGCACTGTTCAGATCGCCTTCATACCAATAATAATAACCGTAATAATAAAAACCCTCTCTCTGTTTACCCATTGAAGCCTTGACATTGGCCAGTTGATAATACAATTGTGAATAATCAGGCATCATAATAAGCAGTTCTTCATACAGATCGGATGCTTCCTGTAATTTACCGGTTTTTTCAAAGGTCATAGCCAGGTAAAAACCTGCATAAGCATTGTTACGCTCAGCCCTTCTTGTTTCCTGCAACAACTTCAGCGCCTCATCATATTTGCCTGATTTAAGGTAGATGACCCCGAGGTCTGCTTTCAGGATAGGTTTGCCAGGGTAAAAAGAAAGTGTTTTTCGCAAGGCTAATTCTGCATTTCCATAATCAGATGCTGCCAAATATGCCTGGGACAGAACGTATTGTGCCATTGCTGCTGCTTCTGAATCCGGTTCCAGGGAAGAAAGCACTTTCTGGTAATATAAAACGAGTTCCATCGGTTCCTTTGTCATGCTGATGACTCTGCTTTTGAACCTTTGAAAGGGAAACTCATCTACTTGTATATACTGCTTTTTTTCACTGAAAAGGATGAGATCCTGGATATAGCTCATGCGGACCTCAGGTTGAGGGTGGGTCAGGAGATAAGGCGGAACATATCCCATACGGTAGCGGTTTATGGTGTAGATTTCATGCAGCATGTCCACCATTGCTGCGGGATCACGATTTTGTTCCTGCATCCAGGTAAAGGCAAGACGGTCAGCCTCTTCCTCATCAAGGCGACTGAAGGAAAGGGATGCAGATTGTCCTGCCGCAGCGGAACCTGCTATTATGGCCTCTGAAAGCGCCCCTGCGCCCAGGGCAATACCCAGAAGCACTCCCAGCATGGTTGCCGCGCTTATCATAGCGGATTTATTTACTCTGCCAGCCAGGTGCCTGCTGACAACATGGCCTATTTCGTGGGCCATGACACCAACGAGTTCGCCTTCACTATCGAATGATTGGATTAGGCCGCTATGAAAGAATATGAGTCCCGACGGTGCAGCAAATGCATTAAGTTGCTTATTGTTAATAACAAAAAAATGATAGTCAAAGTATTGGGAGCCTGCCACTTCGAGTGTTGACCTCCCAAGTTCATTGATATATTGGATAATGTCTGGCTCATCCATCAGGTTGAACTCTCTGCGTACCAGAGTGAGAAGTTGCTCTCCAACCTTTCTTTCATCACCCACTGAAAAGGCAAATACAGGGTTAACCCTGTAAAAGTTCTGCAACAGGGTGGCGATGATGAACAATATTAGTATGGGTTTTGCCAGTTGTTTCATGTGAAGTGACTAAAGTTTCAAAGTGACTAAAGTGAACTAAAATTTGTTAAGCTTTCAGCGATCAGATGGCAGTTTATTGTTACTTTTTAGTTATTTAAGGTTTCAAGGGTTCGTGGACAATTTTCATACAATATGACGTCGAGGTTTCCAAGGAAGACACAACAACAATATTTCTTACCCTTGACCTCTTGCCCCCTTGACCCCTGGGACCCTTTCATTTTCAAGCCATTTAACAACCCGTTCTAAACCTTCAGATGTTGAAACCCTTGGTTCATAGCCGAAGTCTTGTCTGGCTCTGTCAATGGAAAACCAATGGGACTTGGCAAGCTGTTCTGCCAGAAAACGGGTCATTGGGGGTTCTTTTTCTATACTGAACCACATATATATTCCTTCCAGCAATGCACCTATGAAATATGCAGGTTTGGCATTAATCTTCTTCTTGACAGGTTCAATATTCAGTCTCTGCAAGAGATCATTAATCCAGCTCCAGAGACTGACAGGCTCGCCCTGGGATATAAAATAAGCATTACCGGCTGCAGTTGCAGCAGAATGTAAATTTTCAGCTGCCAAAATATGGGCATCTGCAACATTGTCTATATAGGAAATATCGACCATGTTTTGGCCATTACCGACCTGTTTTAATTTCCGGGCTTTCCCTCTTGCAATAAGTCTTGGAATGAGATGCGGATCTCCAGGCCCCCAAACCAGATGTGGACGGATAGCGCAGGTTTTTAAAATTTCAGAGTTGCCGGCAAGCACCATTTGTTCCGCAACAGCCTTACTTGAAGCATAATAGCACAAAAAACGTTGGGCGTATGGCAATCTTTCATCTGCACCGTTTATATCTTTGCGGTTAAAGACCACACTTGGAGTTGAGGTGTAAACAAGCGAATGAACACCATTTGCAAAGCAGGCTCCGAGAACATTTCTTGAGCCTGTCACATTGATCTGCTCAAACTCATACTTTGGACCCCAAATTCCTGCCTTGGCTGCCACGTGAAAGACCGTATCATATCCCTGCATGAAACGGATCAAAAGATCACTGTCGAGAATATCCCCCTGAAATTGGCGCACACCAAGCTTTTCGAGGTGGGGATAATGGTTTCTTCCGAAAACGGCAACCTCAACACCTTTGTCCACAAGTTTACGGACAATGGCAGAACCGACAAACCCTCCACCACCTGTGACAAAGGCCTTCATGAGTAATTCTTATCCATTTTTTTATTATTTCTTAAGCTCATCTGCAGCCCATAAAGAAAGTTTTTCCCTGAAAATCTTGGCATTATGTCTGATGTCAACCGGGAAAGCGGGATGAATGAGAAAATGCTCAATGGCTGTGGTCAATTCATTTTGCAGGGCCATTTGTTTCAAGTCTGAAAATATCTCATTAGCAGTTTTTTTATTATGAAGCTCGACAATCATGACAGGTATCTGTTGTCCTTTCATTCCAATACCTACCAGCGCTGACCTGAAAACGTTCGGGTGTTCATTGAAGATTGCCTCGCAACAAACCGAATACATGGTGCCGGACGTTGTAACAACCCTGTGTCCTTTGCGACCACAGAACCATAATCTATTTTTTTCATCAAAATATCCCAGGTCTCCCATACGGTGCCAGAATGCATCTTCATCTTTTATTTTTGCCAGCCTGTTTTCCTTGTCATTGTTGTCATAGGTCCGGGTGACAACCGGCCCCCTGACAATTATTTCACCTATCTCATATGCAGGCAGTTGCAGAGAATCATTCCATTGATCAATCGGTTCATCTGAGGTTTGTATTATTTTAATCTCAATGCCGGGCAGAACCCTTCCGACGCAGACTCCCTTGCCTTTCCTTGTTTCATTCCAGGTTTCGGCAAGTACTTCTTTTGCTTTTATAGATGCGATTGGCAGAGACTCTGTTGCCCCGTACGGGGTATGTATTTCCGCGTCAGCAGGTAGTATAGAGAGGGTCCTTTGCAGCAAATCTCCTGGAACAGGTGCACCTGCCATAAGTATTTTTTTTACTGATGGCAGGGTGATTTTTTGTTTCCGGCAGTAATTGCTGACAACATTCCAGATGGCCGGGGAACCGAATGAATAGGTTACATTATTGCTTCTGATCGTCTTGATAAATTTGGCCGGGTCCACCTGGGCCGGTTTTGCGGCATCCATCTCCGGTATGACTGAACAGGCACCAAGTGCAGTTGAGAAAAGGGCAAAAAGTGGAAAAGCAGGCTGATCTATATCATCTGGCCCTATCCGGTAGTAATCACGGATTAGCTTCAGCTGGGCCTGGAAGATACCGTGTTCATACCGAACGCCTTTGGGAGGGCCTGTGCTTCCCGTGGTAAAAAGTATGGCCGCCGGATCATCTTTATGTAACTGAACAGTCGGGAAATAGGCTCCGTAGTTTTCCGATCTTTCAGCAGCATCAGCGGAAAGAGTATGGCCGAAAAGTCCAAAGGACCGCCCAATGCAGACCGAAGTCCTTACAGTTTTAAAAGGCCGGGGAAAGATAAATTTGAATAGATGTGCTTTGAGTATTCCAATGAAAATCTCTGGTTTTACCTTGCCAATACATTTAAGGAGATTCTTATATCCCATGCCTGGATCGATCAGGATGATGACCGCGCCTATTTTGAAGAGTGCAAAGGTTAGCGTGATAAACTCCACAGACGGTCTCACCATCAATATTACCCGGTCGCCTTGTGTGACTCCCAAATCAGATAGACTCCGGGCAAACCAGTTGGTTATGCTGTCCATCTCTTTGAAGGTCCAGGACCTGTACCCTTTTCCGGTCTTGCATATGAGACCGTTTCGCTCAGGATAGATCGCAGCAATATTCGGCAGGGTTTCAGCGATGTTGTGGTTCATACCTTGCTATACTTTTGGAAAAAAGTTGTGATCAGTGGCGCCAGACTGTCAAAAGCGTCTTCAAGCACGTAATGACCGGCTTCAGGGAAAAAATGACCATCCGCATCAGGGAAACGTTGCAGCCATTCATCATAGAAATGGCGGGTAAAACAAAAATCCTTTCCACCCCACAGGACCAGCATCGGTGTATTTTGAAACTGTATTAATGATTTTTCTATTGCAACAATGGTGTCCCAGGATTTGTCTTTGGGGGACAGAGGTATATCCTGGACAAAACGGAGCAGAGCAATACGGTTTGTCCAGGAATCATAAGGTGCGATGTATCCCCTGGGCAGTTTCAGGCTTCATTTTTTTTGTAACTGCCATGGTAAGGGCACCTTTTGCAAAGCAGTTGAAACCACGGACGAGTATATCACCCAGGATTGGAATACGGCATATACTGATGCGCAAAGGAATTCTTTGGGAGGGGAAAGCCGCGGTATTCATTACGATAACAGATTCAATCCAGTCAGATTTGCGCGCTGCCAAACCCATACCTATGGCACCACCCCAGTCATGAACCACCAGTGAAAATTTGTCTATTTGGAGTTCTGTCAGTAATTTCTCAGCGTTATCAATATGGTTTTTCAGCAGGTAGGGATAGTCCTGTGGTTTATCAGAGAGACCGCAGCCCATGTGATCAGGCACAATGACCCTGTAGTTGTTTCGAAGAAGGCTTACGAGATTGCGATAATAAAAGGACCAGGTAGGATTGCCGTGCAGCATGACAATCGGACTACCCTGCCCCTCGTCAAGATAGGAGAGTGTATGACCGTTAATGGAGATTTTCTTCGGGGTGAAAGGATATTGTATATTGTTCAGCATGTTCTGCGTTTTATCTAAAATGATGGTCAAGGAAAATAATAACGCAGCACCATACTAAAATCCACCTGGAAAGCCAAACTCCATCTACACCATTCGTAAACACTCTGTTCCTGTTAATATCCTGTATACCATCTTCTGTGCCCTCAGATTATCATCATTCACTATTGAATGCTGAAATGTGTGACTGCGGGCTAGAGAGGCGGGGCAATGGTCACGATAATTCGCATATTGGTTGTAGCTTTGACACCGTGGGGTTCCTGAATGTCTGAAATCAATATGTCACCTGTCTTGGCCGGTATGGCAGCATCATCTTTGCCCAGGAATTCACCTTCCCCCTCAATAACCAGTATGGAAAGCTGGCCCTCCAGGTCATGGGAATGAACCGGAAAAACAACTCCGGCACCAAGGTTAAAGTTAATGATCCTGAAATAGGCAGAATCATGAACCAGAAATTTTTTCATATGTTCCGGATGAAATTCCCTGGCCGGGTCTAAATCAATTTTTTTCATCATAACAATGTCCTCATTTGATTTTATGTCAATTTAATCACTCTTACAGCCGGGAGAGTATCATGTTTTTTGCCTGTGTTCCTTGACTTACATCAATAAATTTACAGAAATAATCAGATAATGAAAAACTGGAATTTAATGAGGATAGAACTGTTTCGTCAGGACGATTGGAAAAGATGTTATCTGTTGTTGGATAACTGACTCGATGAATAGTCGTGCTGAGTAAACATCTTAATTATGCCACGTTTAAAACGGGGAAGTTAAGGGTGAGATTCCCTATTGCTTGCGTGATTGCAGATACAGAGAATAGCCGAAAAGCCCAAGTCCTGCTAGAGTGATAATTATAGCCACGGGCCATGGTGTACGGTAACTGCCTGTCTCCATGGCATTGATGATGAATACTGCTCCAATGAATAAAATCACATAACTTGCTTCCTTGAAGTTGCCTGAAGGCATTTGCTGATTTTCTTCTTCCGGGGATTCCTGTGTCACAGGGGTTCTGATTGTCTTCTTTTATCGGCTCGGCCATTATTTTATGCTCTGTATGTATATTATGAAGTTATGGGATTGTTTCTCAATCTGTTTCATACTAAAAAATAGTTTCCGGTTCGGCAAGGTATTATTACATTCAATTTATGGACAGCCCGAGCAAATAAAATCCCTTTCCCTGCTCCCGGCATATTTATGTTTTTTCCTGAAGCTGCGTTTAAGTAAGAGACGCTTCAGGTACGTTACAGGAGATTTTGCAACCTTTGCCTTACCGCTTAGTGTTGCAGCAGGATCAAAAATAAGATCAAGCAGGTGCGCAGTTGGACCGATCTTTCCAAGAAAATTTGCACACCCGGCACAGTAGGTGATAATGCGCCTGCCCTCCCCCTCTGTCCTGCGAATCTCACCCCATTGACCTGCCAGGTCGGGTGCCACAAAATGTGCCCCACCTCCTTCACCGCAGCAGAGAGTCTTTTTACCGCGGTGCTTCATTTCTTCAAACGAGATTCCTTGCATCTGGATAAGTTCCCTGACAGAACCTTGCATGTCTTTTTCAAAGCGGGCAACACATGAATCCTGGATCGTTACACATGCTTGGGAAATGTTAGTGCCGGGGTGCCATGCTTCCCGTGCCAGAATATCATAAACACTCTGTGTAACGAGATCTGTGGCGTATTTATTAAAAACGGCAAAACAGCTTGGACAGGCGGTTAAAATATTTTTTATGCCATGGTCCACAAGATAATTCCGCATCTCGGAAAACATTGCATTAAAAAAGTCTGTCCTGCCAAGATCATGGGACGGCTTGGTACAACAATCCAGGACGATCCCCAGGCTTGGAATTTTTTTTTGCAAATGGTCATACAGCTGCATGACACGTTGTGATCTGCTGCCGGCCAGGGCGCACCCTGGGAAGAGTACAGTGTCACAGCCATCTGGAAGACCATAAAATGAATAGCGTTTTGAGGTGCCCCGTTTCTCAAAATTGAGCAGCGATTTCTGCTTTGTAAAATCTGCACTGCCGCAAGCTACAAAATAACGTCGCATTTCAAGAAACATCTTCTGAGGATCTATATCAACAGGGCATACCGCAGTGCAGAGGCTGCACAGACTGCATTCAAATGGCATTTCCTCTGTTGTCTCTCCCTGAGCTGTCCAGCTGTCAGCTATAGTCTTTGGTGTGCCGTATTTTTTTAAAAACGCACATTGCTTTACACATAATTTGCAATCGATGCACTTCTCCGACATTTCCTGGAGTTCAATGTCCAATTGTTCTGTATCAGAGGTATTTGAATTATTGAGCTGATTCTTGATCATTGTTTAAATGATTCCAGACAAAAAAGATGCAGCCAGGAAAATTCCCCGAAGCTGCACCTTAAAAGTTTTAATAGTACGATTGATTTATGGGCTATTTCCTATACCACTTCCCAGATGCGTCCTGGAGCCACGACCCAGACGATGCCTTTTGGGCAATCTGCTTGGCTCGCCGCTCTCCTACAACCTGCGGCGTCGCACCCTGCTGTTTGGCAATGGCGCTGTACACAGCTCCACGGTCATTATTTTCGGCTGAAACAGCACCTGCCTCTTTCCTGGCAGCACCGGGTACAAATTCCAAAAAACCCTTGTTGTTCTCACCTACAAGAGCCTCAGATTTAAGCATATCAATGGTCGGCTTTCTTTGCTGCATTCTGGCCTTGATGTCACTTGCTCCGGCAAAACAATTTCCCTCGGCACTGAAGATCAATAAAGTAAATAAAGCAATAATTACATAAAACATGGAATATTTTCTCATCGCTGCTCTCCTTATCTTTAAAACATTTTGCATGTGTAGTTATGAGTTGTTTACTTGATCTCCTTGGTTTATTCATCAAGATCAGAGAAGAAATCATCCAAAGCCCTGTCCACCCTGATATTCACATCAATGGTGATATGGATCGGCTTTATTTCAACCGGCGCCACCTCAACCTGACTCCGGGTCTCTACCTGATGTTTCGTGCAGCCCAGAGTCATGAGTAGCAAGAGTATCGATATTGTTCCAAGAACTTTTTTCATATCATTCTCCATTTTTTCCGTTTTATTAATATTCTCTCTTTAGCAGTATGTCATTTTGGACGAAGAAGCAAGAGGATGCAATAATTCAGTTAATTTTTTTCAAGATATCCTGAATTTTTCCACTATATCCTATAAATCTGTTCAGGGGGAGCCGGAAATTGACATCAAGCCGTATGGGTTGGTTAATACCCTGGGTGTTATCCTCAATCCTCTGCAATAATCCTGTTTGGCTGTCATAACTAAATGGCAGAGACTGCAGAGGTTTCCCGTCCATGTGCATTTGCATGACAAGGTCTTCACCTTCACTGTTCAATAAAAGTCTGACCCAGTTATACTGAAAATTCTTCAGGGCCTCTGCAGCAAAATCCACTTGGGCAAACTGTGGTGTATTTCGAGGTATTCCTGCGGAAAGCATGTCTAAGGCCGTAACCTTGACGCTGCCACCCTGTCCGGGACTGGAATAGAGGAAGCCATCCTCAAAGCGAATGGTGTCTTTGCCGACAAGCAACGGTATCCTGCCGCTCACCGTGCCCTCTCCTTCTGCATTGCTCACTCCAAACTGATTTAATATTTCTGTCAACCTGAGCCTGTCGCAAAATATTGGCACAACAAATTCCTTCCTGTCTGGTGAAATGCGAACCGCATTGGTAAAAATACGGCCTCCGGCCCAGCTGACAACACCCTCTTCAATAAAAATTGAATCTGGTGATTCGAGTTGCCAGACCACTTTTCCATGTTCAAAGGTCAGATCACCGACAGACGCCTTATCAAAAAGAATTTTTTGGGCCGGGGCTGAACGCAGGTCCGGCAGCGATGGCAGCAACAATGTAAGGTTAATGTTATCAAGTACATATTTTTTCTCTGGAAACTCTAACCTGCCATTCTGAAAAATAAGCTTTGCGCTCCCTTTAAAACCTTTTGCATCAAATTTGAGAGAACCATCCAATCCTAATTCTCCATCCAGATAGGAGTTATTCAGTGCCGGATCAATTTTGCCCAGATGCAGTGAACTGAATGGGGGTAGGGTCCATTTGTATGGCCAGGCTCGCCTGATACTCTGCATCACCTCCTGCCTGACCGGTTACGTTAGTCACCAATCCATTGAGAAAAGAGTGGGTAAACCTGCCATCCAGCAAGTAAGTCCTGTTCTTAAGTCTGACAGTAGACTCAAAAGAGCCAAGATCCTTGTTCTTCCACTTGATCCCTGTGATATTTATCCGTCCAGCAGTTTCCCTGTCTGCCAGGAACCATTGCCAGGGAACCCGGCCCTCTAATGAGTCTATAGTAACAAGGCTTTCCTGTTCCTCTGCTTTTGCATTGTCCACAGCAAGTTCGCCGGATATCTGCAGGGATTTTATATCCTGGAGCGGTTGCGGCTCAATTTTTCCGGTCAGCGTGACATCAGCACTTCCTGTCAACGCATCTCTTTTAACTTTTGCGTCAGGAAGCGAGAGGATAAAATTGCCACTGGAGAGACTGGCCTGTGGGGATTTTTTTTCCTGAATAAATGTTGCCTGCAAATCGGCCTTGGGCAGAATTATTTCTGATGCATCTTTACCAGTTACATGAACATCGGGTATTGACAGAGAAATTTGCATTTGAGTAGCATCAGCAGACCCGTCTCCCTGGATATTGAATGAAGGGAGTTTGGCTTTCAGATTGTATTGACCGTAGGAAATCCTCAAATTCTCTTTGCCGGCTGAACTTTGAACTTTTGCCTGCCATGCACCGGATGATGTGATATCGACAGAAAAATCTCCGTGCAACTCCGGATTGCCCTTGATAATGATAGGTTTATGGGCAGAAACCAAGTGTTGTTGTCGTGTCAGTAACTCTGATCGACATACTTCCAAAGCCTTTTGCAGCATCATCACCCGGAAAAAATGAGCCATCCAATGCAATGGAGGCTGAAAGTGGTTCAAGCATGGAACCCTCTACTGACACATCCCATTGTTGCCTGTTCCCTACTATTTTCAGGCGTAATGGCTTGGTTGTTTTAACACTTTCTGCAGAAAGACCGAATCTGACCGGAATAGTTTTTAAATGTATGGATTCAAGTGCACAGTCTATCTCGGTTGCAATAAGCTGAAACGGCATGAGGTTTATTGCCGCATTACCCCTGATGGAAGCTTTACCGAAACTGAGAATTTCCCCCAATTCACCCAGAACGAAAGCAAAGGGTTTCATGTCGAGAGAATCGGCAGAAAGATCAAATTGGCCTTTGTTATTGGCAAGATCAACAGAACCTGAAATTTTAATTTCTTCTCCTTGGGGAAACATCTGTAAATTGAGTCTGTAAGCAGGCAGGGTGTCTTTATCAGTCTGTTCCTTTCTGGTTATTTGCAGGCCAAAGGGAATAAGGACGGACTGATTTTCATGTAAAATATTTAGGAAACCATTTGAGATCTGGAAATTATCCAATTGCAAAGGCAGATTGATTGTAGATGACTGCTGAGAAATATCCCGTTTTGATTTTGTCTCGATAATTTTTTCCAGATCAAGCCCGGGAATAATAATCCTGCCCTCTGAAACTTCCAGGTTAAGGGTAAGGCCGTTGATCCTGAGCTGCTTTATCTTTTTGTCCAGGATTGAAAATACAGAGTAATCTGCATGGATTGAACCGATACTTACAGCAGTGTTTTTGGTGTCACCTATGATTAAATCACCAAGGGATGCTTCATTCAATCCGATGGTGAAAACTTGACCTGTCAGCGAGGTGGATAACCGATCTCCCAGAGCAGGCAGGATATTTTTTTCTATATAACGGGGAAGCAGGAAGGAATATGAGAATAAACCTGCTGAAAGCAGGAAAAAAACCAGAAAAAAAACAAACAGCAATGGCTTGCGTTTTGATGACATCTGTTCCATGGGACAAAAAAAGAATGCTTACGCAGAATTATCGAAGAAAAATTATCATTTTTTTAAGCTGAAAATCCCTTTTAAAATAAGCAGGAACCAAGGGATACCATGCATGAAAAAGTCAAACCAGTCTATGGGCCGCACCAAACGCCCTTTGATCAGCATCTGCAGTTTTTCAACAAAATGTGGAGGGTTGTAGGGCGCCAACCCCAAGGTCAAGCAGGCTATTACAATGAACACCCACGGTATTGAATCTAAGAATTTTTCCATACGTTAAATTTGTCCTACTCTCTTTTTGTCCTACTATTTATGTATAAAATTTTACTTTACATCAGCCTGCAAACTTGTAACGGGACTGCTCAAAGCATGGAGAAAGGCTTCAAGTTGATTAAGTTCTTTGTCAGTCAGATCCCCATGGCCCAATTCAGGATTTTTGGCTTGGCTGCGATAAAACTCCAGCACCTCGCGCAAGGTGGAAAACTGGCCCGCATGCATATATGGGGCTCTGTCAGCTACGCCTCTTAAAGTGGGTGTTTTGAAGGCCCCAACATATTTTTTATCTGAAGTGTCAATAAACCGTAGTTCAGAACATTCATTGGGATGAGCATCGCTGTATTTACCCAAACAGTTGAATTCACTGCTGAGCACCTGGGTAATTGCTGTTGAACGACCCGCATCTGATGCAGCCTTCTTGTTTTGTGGTAGACCGAGGTTATGGAAATCACTGTTGGTGAACATTGGACCGTTGTGGCAGTTCGTACATTTGGCCTTGCCGATGAAAAGACGCAGACCCGCAACTTCATCATTGGTTAATGCCATTCTGGGATTTGTTGTGTCTGCTGCCTGTATCTGCTCAACATAGCGGTCAAAAGGTGAAGGTTGCGGCATTATGGTCCTGACAAAGGCAGCAATGGACTTGCCCATGTTGACATAGATGCGGTTCACCGCTTCCCTCTGCTCCGGGTTCATCAGCACCCAGGCCTTGAGCGCATTGGGATCATCCTGGGCAGGTCTGGCCTCTTGGGGCCATTTATCTTTAGTAATCTCAGGTATGGGGCCAAAAAGAGATTCATACTCTTCCCGGTAATACTTACTTATAATATAAGCACTCATGGTCCGGGAAATACCATGCTCCAGTTTATTCTCAATGGGACCCAATGCCTGGGACCAAAGGCTGTCAGTACGTCCGTCCCAGAAGAACCAGCTGTTGTAAGCAACGCCGGCAAGAGGCATAGATCTTCTCGGTGTTGTATCCATGCCATGGGAAAGCGGCAGATTGTCTGTAAATGAATAATCCTCACGATGACAGGTGGCGCATGAGACCTTCATGTTACCGCTGAAATGATCCTCGAAAAACAGCTTTCTTCCGAAAGCGGCAGCCTTGGGGTTGTCCGAGTATTTGTTTGACGGATCAACCGGCAAGGAACCCAGTGATCCTATCCATAGAGAGCCGAGAATGGCTTTTTCCTGATCAGACCAGGTATGTTGATCCATAGATAACACTGTTTTCGGAACAGTCATATTTGCAATTAAAAGCAATAAACTAATGGCAACGGCAAACCCAATGGCCCGGATAGAATTGTTTCGCATATAACCCTCTTGTTCAATTCACATTTAAAGGAGATTCAGATTGAAAGAAACACTGTCGTGTACACCGTTGGCCATTATACTTATAGTAACAATCCACCAGCCAGGCATGGTGAACTTCATGCCGTCAACTCTGTAAAGTCCGCCAGATCCGATTTTTGCGACCTCAGGCTGGGTCGGCAACCCGTGCCCATGTTCGGGCATATCTCCAACTACAGTTATTTTTGCGTTATTTACCGGCTGGCCGTCTGCATCCTTTACCGTCAACTCCCAACTATGTATCCGGTTTATCCTGATTTTGCCGCTTGTGCTCTTATACATGACATTAAATGCATCGCCGGCCGTCATTTTCATGGTGGAATAGTCCAGGTCCTTTGGTGGCGGAGCCTTCATCATAGAGTGTTCATGACCCATGGCTTTGACTTCAGGAAAATCAAAAACAGCTGAATCCTCCTTGCCGTCCTTAGAAACCTTTACCTGTAGCTGCCAGTGACCGGTCATGGAAAAAATGACATTATCTACACTATACAGACCACCGCCCCTTTCAGTAATGACCGGCTTTTCCATAACCCCGTGTCCCATACCCGGCATCCAGGGGGTCACCGTCAGTTCGCCCTGCGCCACATCACCGCCGGTGGCATGATGGACAATTATCTCTACAGTATTGACTCCCATCATCAGATTCTTGTTCGGGATTACAAGCTCCAGACTGTATAAATCCTTGTCGGTCAACTTAGTTAAACTGTCATCAAAATGTTGAGTTATTCTGGCATCACCATGTCCATGTCCTTCTGTCATAGGTTCATTTTGGGCAGCACATCCCATCAACAGTGAAATTGAAGCTATAACAACCAGCATAATTCTTCTCATGATATCCTCCCAAAAAATATTAATAAAAACAATTTCATAAGATGAAAAATAAAATTCAATGATTATGATCTTTTCATATAATAAGAATTATTAATGATAGTTTGAAGATAAGTAAAGCTCTTTGGATATATTTGCATTATTTTACTGGGCATATTAATCTGAAAAATCATAACTAATCCGGCACACTGCATAACAACTCTCATTTAAAAACGAGACAGGGAAAGTGTAAGGATGGCGCGAATCAAGCGAATAAAATTCAGGTTCAACCCCGGAGTATATAATTTATGGACTGACATTAAGCTGAACTTTTTCCAGCAGGCAAATACTTGATGAAAGGGGTAATATCATGGGCAAACTTGGCAAAGTACTCGGCATTATCGTTTTACTGATAGTTGTTTCTTTTGCAGGGCTTATCGTCTTTGTACATTATTATCTTACTGAAGAGCGCGTCAAAACACTTATCATACCACAGGCAGAAGCTGCACTGGGAAGGGATGTGGTCATAGGTGATATAAAAATTGGTCTCCTGTCCGGCATCACCATCAAAGATTTTTTGATCAAGGAGGCTGACAAGAACAATAATTTTGTCAGCACCAAGGCCTTTGTTCTTAGTTATGAGCTGCTGCCCCTGCTGCAGAAAAAACTTATCATCAGCGAAATCCGCTTTGATGAACCTGCTGTCCAGATACTCCGTGACAAGAACGGTGAATTCAATTTTTCAACTCTAGCATTTCTGTCTGAAGATACTGCGCAAAAGAAACCGGAAAAACCCGGATCGTCATCAGTCGCCCTGCCCTTGGCCTTGACCATAAACCAGATACGATTCAACAAGGCCCGGATTAAAATTCATGATCAGATGGGTGAAATTCCTGCAGTTGACGCAACTGCAAACGCCAGACTCAGCGTAGCACTGGGCCGCACCATTCAGGACCTGCAATACAAAGGCTCCTTTGATTTTAATGCTGCCGTTGCCTATGGCGAAGTGCAAACCAAGCTGAACGGCAAAGGTAATATCAGTCAGAAAGATATGGATATTATCCTGGATACAAACCTGGAAGGTGAACAGATTCATGCTGAAGCAGATGTTAAGAGTTACATGCAGGCGCCAAATGTTACCCTTGAAATCAGCAGCAAATCCTTAAATATTGACAAACTTCTTGGAATTGTTGCCGGGTTGCCCAAAACACAAACTGCTAAACCACAAAAAGCCCAATCATCAAAAAACAAATCATCTGATATCATAGCCGACTCCCTTCCACCAGGTTTGATCGCCAAGGGCACCGTCAAAGTTGACAAGGCAATGTACAAGGGGCTGACTGCCAATGATTTTATCCTGGCATTTGACCTGGCCAAAGGCGTACTCACGGTGAAAGAGCTTTCTGCCAAGGCGTATGGGGGCAAACTTGATTCCAACATGAACGTTGATCTTAATCAGCCTGGCATGGCCTATGACGGTAAACTGGGGTTGCAGTCGGTACAGGCTGGTGATCTCAGTTCCGCACTTATCCGGAAAGCTGCTGGTATGCTTACCGGGTCTCTCCAGTCTGCGACCACTTTTTCAGGTGCAGGAACCACCTGGGAGCAGATCAGCAAAGTTCTTACTGCAGACGGCTCCTTTACCCTTACCGATGGAGGGATTAAGGGCACAACGGTTTCAAATTCAATTGCCAACCTTTTAGGGCTGCAGGAACTGAAAAACGTCAGCTACAAGAAACTTACCGGTACTTTTACTGTAGTAGAAGGGGGCAAGGTCAAGATAAAGACAAGCCTGCAGGGTGTCGATCTTGATGCTGAAGCAGAGGGTATTGTTGGACTTGACGGCTCTCTGGATCTGCCCCTGACATTTCATCTCTCTCCAGCCCTGGCCGATAAATTGAAATCACGCACATCCTTCGCAAAATATCTGACAGATGAACAGGGCGGTTCAACCCTGCATCTTAAACTGACCGGCAATATTAAAAGCCCGCACCCTACCCTCGATATGAAAGGGGTCCAGGAGCAACTACAAAAATCGTTGCAGAAAGAGATTCTCAAACAGATGGACAGTTCAGGCCGGGAATCCGGAGAGAAATCATCACCTGAAAATATACTCAAAGGGTTATTTGGCAGATAATATAAACTAGCCCGGAAATTTCACAAGTCGAGACGCCGGATAGACAAAGTGTAAGGGGATTGAGCTATACTTTAGTATGCGAAACGCCTTACACTGCAGGCTATACGGATGTATCGGCTTGCCCGGAGGGTGAGTAATTTCGAAGTCTACGCTATCTGAAAAAAATATACTCAGTCATCCGGTACAAACTGTAACCGCGAAAGCTTACACGAAATACAAATTAAATATCATAACAACAGATACTTACATCAATTTTTCAAAATCACTCATGAAATATTCGGGATCGGGCTAAATAACTATATGACGAAGAAACAAACCGACAAACAGAAAACTATGTCTGATGAACTCAACCTGCTGGATCAGATCCGACAAAGCTGGAAAGCTTTTAAAGACTGGATCTGGCGGCATTCAGCACCCAGCGACCAGCTTGGCAGCAGAATACTGCGTTGTGCCTGCCGCATCATCTTTATCGTAACCCGCGAGGCCCAAGAGGACAAGATCACCCTCAGGGCCAGTGCCCTGACCTTTACCGTAGTCCTTTCCATTGTGCCGATGCTCGCCTTGGGAACTGCAGTCTTGAAGGGACTTGGAGCAGGGGACCAGATGCGTGTAGCGGCCTACACTTTTATTGAACAATTTGCATCCGCAGCTGAAAATCCTGATTTTGTTCCGGATCAGGATAAACCACCTGCTGCCGAGGAACCGGAGAAAGCCTCTACCCGGGTTCCGGAAAGCGCAGACCAAGCCACTGAGCAAGAATCACAATCCGGCAACCTTACCAGCCATCTTCATAACGCAGTCGATCAAATATTCGATTATGTTGACCGAACCAACTTCGCCACCCTGGGCACCTTCGGTATCCTGGGTATGGTCCTTGCCGCTCTGGGAGTACTGGGCTCCATCGAGCAGTCCATGAATGCCATCTGGCAGACAAGTAGGGGCCGGGCACTTGGCCGCAAGATCATTGATTACATGGCCTTAATGATTTTACTGCCTCTCAGCGTGAACCTGGCACTGGCCACATCGACTACACTGCAGAGTACTATTCTTTATTCCCGGATTCAGCAAATATTACCTATCGCGATGTTTGGTTTTTTTCTTAAGTTGCTGCCGGTTTTAATTCTCATCTTAACCTTCGCATTGCTGTACCGTTTTATACCAAATACAAGAGTGGAATTCATCCCGGCCATGGCTGGTGGAATTTTCGGCGGTGTCAGCTGGTACCTGGTACAAATCCTTTACATCAAGATGCAGATCGGAGTTGCAAAATACAATGCTATATACGGCTCATTTGCCACCCTGCCCCTCTTTTTCCTCTGGATCTACGTGGCCTGGGTGGTTTTTCTTCTGGGTGCCGAGGTGGCTTTTGCCTTTCAATCCTGGAAACAGTACCAGTGGGAAAAAATAAAGCTGTCACCGGTTGTCCGGCTTGCTATGGCCTTTGATATCATGGAAACGGCTCTGAACGACTTTACGGAAAGAAAGGTAACAAACAAGCCTTTATTGGCCCGTCACCTTAGTCAACCTGACAGTGCCATCGGCGTTATCGTTGATGAACTGGTTGACGGCGGCATGTTGCACCGGGTGTCAGGCAAGTTGGAAGGATATGTGCCGGCTGCCCCGTCAGCTCAATTGAAACCGGTCGAGATTATGAACATAATCTTCGGCAAAGATATCCCCGAAGTCCTCAAGGGCTGTGGCCTGGCCAACAAAGCCCTGAAGGCAGCCCGCCGATCCCTGGATAGACTGGTCATTGACTGCCATCAACAACCGCCTTTAGTCGATAAAGAAATAAGTTGATGGACATATGGAACATCTTGATCCCATTATTCAAACAATTGCTCTAACCATGGGCGTTGCATGGGCCAGTGGCATAAACCTCTATGCTGCTATTCTCGTACTGGGGATTATGGGTTCAACCGGCAATATAGCCTTGCCCCCTGACTTGATGATATTAACCAATCCGTTGATAATAAGTGGGGCCGGCGTCATGTATATCGTTGAGTTTTTTGCCGATAAGATCCCAGGTGTTGATAACGGCTGGGATACAGTGCATACATTTATCAGAATTCCTTTAGGCGCCCTTTTGGCTGCAGCCGCAGTCGGGGATGCGAATCCTTCTGTTGCCATTTCGGCTGCCATTCTGGGTGGAGGCCTGGCTGCATCCACCCATGCTACCAAGGCGGGGACCAGAGTGCTTATCAATGCCTCGCCTGAACCATTTACCAACTGGTTTGCATCTCTTGGTGAAGATGCTGCTGTAATTGCGGGACTCTGGGCTGCTCTTCACTATCCTTTATTATTTGTCATCTTTATTATATTTTTTATACTACTGCTGATCTGGCTCCTTCCGAAGATATGGAGAGGCGTCATCAAAATATTAACAATGCTCGGCAATATTTTCCGGCCTAAACACAAACTGAGACAAAACAATGAACAATCGGACAAATGATTTACCTTGTCATTTTGTGCGTGACAAATCAGTAAACACGAGTTAATTAACAAATATAATTCGAATTTTTCTTTTTTTTCAGACTAAATTACCGATTTTATTATTCAAAGGATTTATTTTCTAGTTTCTAATTAAGGAGGGGACATGAAAACTAACCATCTTGTCACAAGTCTATTGGTATTGATCCTATCTTTTGCCCTATCAGGCTGCGCAGGTATATCTACAAAAAGCACCTCAGATCTTTCCTGTTCGACAGTGGATATAAATGCGATGATTAATAGCGGGGATTATCAAAAAAAGGCTGATAATTTTCTCATTATCCAGGATGCCACTTTCTCAATGAATGATAAAGCAGAAATGGGTTTCGCCTCAAGTCCTTCAAAACTAGTACTCTCAAAGGGTCTGATCAGATGCCTGAACAATTCCCTTCCTGAAGATTTCGACGTTAAAGCAGGGCTGCGAATTTTCGGGTCTCTTTCTTCTGCAAATGGCCTAGTCTATGGAATGAGCCATTATTCAAAGGCCGGCTTGGAAGATGGAGTTCGTGCTGTGAAAGCATATGATGGCACCATGGCAGATATCGAAAATCCCATCAGCGACGCCATCATCAATGACCTTAAACAGGTGTCCGGCAGAACAGCAGTCATCATATTCAGTGATGGAGATATATCCCAGAAGAATGATCCAGTGGCAGCCGCTGCTGCAATGAAAAAGATGTATGGTGAAAATGTCTGCATCTATACTGTCCTCATAGGCGATGATCCGGTTGGTAAAACGACTATGGAAGCGATTGCAACTCAGGGAGGGTGCGGTTTTGCCACCCAGGCAAATAACCTCTATATGAGACCCCTTACGGAATGCAATACGGTGAATGTCGGCAAAGGCATGGGTGACTTTGTAGCCCGTGTTTTTCTTGAAATGGACGATGACAGAGACGGCGTTGGCAACAGCATTGACCAATGCCCGAACACTCCTATAGGTGTAACGGTCGACGCGGTTGGTTGTCCGCTAGACAGTGACGGAGATGGTGTCCCTGATTACCGTGACAACTGCCCGGACACCCCTAAAGGTATAAAGGTTGACGAAGTGGGCTGCCCATTACCGGATGTAGACAGTGACGGAGATGGTGTCCTTGACAGCAGTGACAGATGCCCGGACACCCCTAAAGGTATAAAGGTTGACGAAGTGGGTTGTCCGATACCTCTTGTAGAGAAAGTCACAGTAACCCTTCTTGTTGGGTTTGATTTTGATATGACTGAAATCAAAACACAATATAACGAGGATCTTGAAAGGGTGGCAAACCTCCTTAAGGCATACCCTAAAATTAATATTGAACTTGAAGGCCATACAGACAGTATAGGCACTGATGAATACAACATGGATCTTGCCACACGAAGAGCCGAAAATGTCAAGAAAGAGCTTGTAGAAAAATACAACATTGATGCTTCAAGGATATCAACCAGCGGCTTTGGCGAATCTAAACCGGTTGACACCAATGACACGGAAGAAGGAAGGCAAAATAATCGCAGGGTTGTGGCACAAATCGAAGCTATGATAGACAAATAATTAATCTTTATTACTGCAGTACAAAAAAGGGTGGTTAGATAATAGCCACCCTTTTTTTTCGTGACAAATTACAGAGGTTTTATTAAAAAACAATAAATGATTTAAAATTCTATATTTTTTTTACAATAAGAGTAACTGTCTGATTCTTATAATTGAGTTCGGCGCTTAATTCTTTTCGAGTTTATTTGTTCCAGATAAATAGTTTACAGGTTCTTGTTTATTGAGAACGGTTCATGCATCTTAAATTTTAACAATAAAATATAGGAGGGAACATGAAAACAAAACATCTTGTTGTAAGTCTATTGGTGTTGGTCCTTGCGTTAGTTCTGTCAGGTTGTGCAGGTAAGTCCATGGGTCCTGCAGATACTGGCTGTACAAACAATAATACCAACTCCATGCTCAGGAGCGGTGATTACCAGAAAAAAATTGACAGCTTTCTGATCATCCAGGATGCCTCGTCCTCAATGAGCGAAAAAGCTGGCACACTAGGTTCCTATAACTCAAAACTGGCTCAATCCAAGGATATGGTGAGATGCCTCAACGCTACCCTTCCCGAAAATTTTGATGTGAATGCAGGTCTGCGTGGTTTCGGCCCATTCTATGCTGAAAAAGGTCTTATCTACGGTATGGAAGGCTACACAAAAGCCGGCCTGGATAGTGCAATTCTTTCCATAGGCGGAACAGGTGGTGTAACGCCGATTGCCAATTCTCTCATACACGGGGCATACGATTTGTTGGATAAACCTGGAAAAAAAGTAGCTATTCTATTCAGTGACGGCGTCAATACTGATGCAGCCTCCAGTCCTGCCGCCGCTGCTGCCTCAATGAAAGAAATGCACGGCAACAATATATGCATATATACTATCCAACTTGGTGATGACCCCAAGGGTAGAATTATCCTCGAAGAAATTGCTGCTGCAGGTAAATGCGGTTTTGCCATTAATAGCAGCAATATTGAGGGTTCAGGGAAACTGTATATAGGTGCTCCAGAGGGAATGGAAAAATTTGTCACGGATGTATTTCTTACCAAAGTCATGAAAAAACCGGCACCGGTCATGAAGAAACCGGTCATGAAGAAACCGGTCATGGAAAAACCCGTAGAGAAAATTACAATGACACTGTACTTTGAATTTGATTTTGATAAGGCTGTGGTTCGACCCGAATACCATGACGATGCTACAAAGATTGCAGACGCAATGAAAGAATATCCCGAAGCTAATGTCCTGTTGGAAGGTCATACCGACAGTGTAGGCACTGAAGAATACAACATGACTCTTTCCAGGCGGAGAGCAAATAATGTTAAGATGTACCTTGTTGAAAAGTTCAATGTTGACGCTTCAAGAATTTCAACTGTCGGGTATGGTACATCCAAACCGGTTGCAACCAATGATACTGAGGCCGGCAAGCAAAAGAATCGCAGGGTTGTTGCCAATATTGAATGAGCTGTTCACAGTTACTCCTATTTTATCAAAGGGCGGTTAAGCAAATTAACCGCCCTTTTTCTATTCTGCACAGTACGGATAATTTTCTGGCGGCTATTACTCAGCTGAAAGATTTTTTTTACTCTACCTTCCTATTTGCGCATCATGACTTATTATTTATGATGAATGATAAATGATTAAAGAATGAATTCAATGAGAATCAGATTGCGAAAATCCACACTTTTACCCACAATATCGCTTTTTATATTTATTCTGCTTTTATGCAATCTCCCGGCTTTCCTCGCCGCTGGAGAACTTAAAGTGTTACTGCAAGGGGAAACACTATCCGTGACAGCTGAAAAGGTACCGCTGCAAACCATTCTCCTTAAGCTAGCCAGAGACGGCGTGATTGTCAGAATAGACCCCCGGATTAACCCCCTCATTACAACCAACTTTAAAAATCGTCCTGTAGACCAGGCTCTTGAAACGATATTCAGACCTGCCAGTTATTCTTTACTTTGGGAAGCCCGTTCTGGCAGTGCTGGGAGTAATGCCATACAGTTAGCAGAGATCCAGGTTTTTCAATCTGAACGAAAACATCTGATGAAACCCCTGGTACCAAAACGAACTTTGAACATTACGAAAAACAGTGCAGGGGTTTTCTATGTTAAGAACGAAATTATTCTTTATCTAAACCTCGGTGTAAATCTTCAGGAACTT
>PVMK01150505.1_pt1:35000-36005 | contig 36005 bp, 21 predicted proteins | sample 1853481 | NCBI WGS metagenome assembly PVMK01 (sample SAMN08533507, study PRJNA380276) | Marine sediment metagenome, whole genome shotgun sequencing project. | reverse complement strand
TTGGAATGGCCGATATTGTAAATACAGAATTTCAACCACCAACTTCGTATAACTACAGCTATAGTGCTTCTATTAATACCTTTTGGACAATTGTTCAAGGCGCTAGAATAGGATTAGAGTATATGTATGGCGAACGTTTTAATATGGACAGTTCCAAGGGCAATGCAAGCAGGATTTGGGCTTTATTTTATTACGATTTCTAATTTTTTTTGTATCTTAACAAGATTAACTTTAAAACTAAATTAAAATGAAAAACTTATTGAAAATTACAACTTTTGTTATGATGATTTTTTTTGTATACAGTGATGGCTTTTCTCAAGCTTCGAGTGATTACGATAGAAGTGTAGATTTTACCAAATACAAAACCTACAGTTATGGTGGTTGGCAAAAAGATAGTGGCAAATTGATTAATGATATCGATAAAGAAAGATTACACAAGGCTTTTACTGCTGAGTTTAAAGCTCGTGGCATGACCTATGATGAGGATAATGGAGAAATGGTTCTTACGCTTTTTTTCGTAGTAGACAAAAAAACAAGTACTACGGCTTATACCAATTATAATGGAGGAATGGGTTATGGTGGTTATGGTATGGGTGGTGTAGGATATCGTGGTGCCGGATGGGGCTGGGGCATGGGATCTTCTACAACTTCCTATCAGGAAAATGATTATGACGTAGGAACATTCGTAGTAGATGCCTATGATGCTACTTCTAAAAAATTGGTTTGGCAAGGAACCTTGCAAAAGACTCTAAATTCAAATGCCAGTAAAAATGAGAAAAGCATTCCGAAAAGCGTTAGTAAGTTAATGAAAAAATACCCCATTAAACCAATTAAATAGTATTAGAATAGAGAAGGGTGAATTACGTTTTAAATATGATGACTAATTATAGAATTTGATTCGAATAGTTATAGAAATATGTATTCTATTTCTTTGATTTTTTAATACTCATGTAAATTATGGAAACTTAGGCCCAGGCAACAATCAGTATGCTGGAGGTTGTCAAT
>PVMK01150505.1_pt1:0-30000 | contig 36005 bp, 21 predicted proteins | sample 1853481 | NCBI WGS metagenome assembly PVMK01 (sample SAMN08533507, study PRJNA380276) | Marine sediment metagenome, whole genome shotgun sequencing project. | reverse complement strand
GGCTTGACGGGCGGTGTGTACAAGGCCCGGGAACGTATTCACCGGATCATGGCTGATATCCGATTACTAGCGATTCCAGCTTCACGGAGTCGAGTTGCAGACTCCGATCCGAACTGAGATCGGTTTTAAGGATTCGCTCCTACTCGCGTAGTGGCTGCCCTCTGTACCGACCATTGTAGCACGTGTGTAGCCCAGGACGTAAGGGCCGTGATGATTTGACGTCATCCCCACCTTCCTCACGGTTTGCACCGGCAGTCCCGCTAGAGTCCCCATCTTTACATGCTGGCAACTAACGGTAGGGGTTGCGCTCGTTATAGGACTTAACCTGACACCTCACGGCACGAGCTGACGACAACCATGCAGCACCTTGTAAGTAGTCCGAAGAAAGATCTATCTCTAAATCATGCAACTTACATTTAAGCCCTGGTAAGGTTCCTCGCGTATCATCGAATTAAACCACATGCTCCACCGCTTGTGCGGGCCCCCGTCAATTCCTTTGAGTTTCAATCTTGCGATCGTACTCCCCAGGTGGGTCACTTATCAATTTCTCTTAATCACTGACTTGCGGACCAACAACTAGTGACCATCGTTTACGGCGTGGACTACCAGGGTATCTAATCCTGTTCGCTCCCCACGCTTTCGTCCATTAGCGTCAGTATACAGTTAGTAGACTGCCTTCGCAATCGGTATTCTATGTAATATCTATGCATTTCACCGCTACACTACATATTCTATCTACTTCACTATAACTCAAGACAATCAGTATCAAAGGCAGTTCCACAGTTGAGCTGTGGGATTTCACCCCTGACTTAATTGCCCGCCTACGGACCCTTTAAACCCAATGATTCCGGATAACGCTTGGACCCTCCGTATTACCGCGGCTGCTGGCACGGAGTTAGCCGGTCCTTATTCGTACAGTACCGTCAGCTCTCCACGCATGGAAAGGTTTCTTCCTGTATAAAAGCAGTTTACAACCCATAGGGCAGTCTTCCTGCACGCGGCATGGCTGGGTCAGAGTTGCCTCCATTGCCCAATATTCCTCACTGCTGCCTCCCGTAGGAGTCTGGTCCGTGTCTCAGTACCAGTGTGGGGGATCTCCCTCTCAGGACCCCTACCTATCGTAGCCATGGTAAGCCGTTACCTTACCATCTAGCTAATAGGACGCATACTCATCTTTTACCGTCGGAACTTTAATCATAGTGCGATGCCGCACCATAATACCATGGAGCATTAATCCAAATTTCTCTGGGCTATTCTCCTGTAAAAGGTAAATTGTATACGCGTTACTCACCCGTGCGCCGGTCGTCAGCATTCTAGTAAACTAAAACCTGTTACCCCTCGACTTGCATGTGTTAAGCCTGCCGCTAGCGTTCATCCTGAGCCAGGATCAAACTCTCCATCGTATAAATTATTAAATTGTTCCGATGAAGGTCTCAAAAAAATCTCTTGGTAGGTTCCTAAAAACCAAACAAGTGCTTTACTCTATTTTACGCTGTCAATCTTTCAATGTTTTCAATGAACTTCTCTAATTAAAAAAATTGCCCGAATTATCAAACAATCCCTAAGCACACTTCTCTCCCAATCATAAATCCTCCGCCAAAAGCGCGTGCAAAATTACAACCCTTTTTCTTTATAAAAAAATAAAAATATAATTATTTTTATTGCAATTCCAGTTTGTCAAAGAGTGCTACTTTATTCCCAATATTTTTGGGACAGCAAATGTAGTATAAATTGATATAATACAAAATAAAAGTGAAGACAAAGTTATTAACAAATTGAGAAGTAATATGGACCGGGAAGACTAATCAAACATAGAAAGTTGATTTTTAAAAACTTGCAGCCTTTCTTTAAATGAATAGGACGGTAAACTTAATACCCTTATTGACTTTTTTAAATCGAGTCAGTTCTAATGGTCTTTTCGCCGGTAAATTTAAGGCCGAAGTTTCAATAGGGTTGATATAACTTGCGTCCAAATCAAAGGTGTCTGCAATTTCCAAGGCAATATCATAGATACTCATTAATTCATTACTAGACACATTATAAATACCGACAGCTTTATTTTTAATAGAAAGATAACAAGCTTCTGCCAGATCTTCTGCATAAGTCGGCATACGAAACTGATCCGTAACAACATTAATCTGCTTTTTATCTTCTAAGGACTTTTTTACCCAAAGTACAATATTACTTCTATCCTTTCTATCGACCAGTCCGTATACCAATACTGTACGTAGGATAGTGTATTTAATATCTGCTGACAGAATAATTTTTTCCGATCTTACTTTTGATAATCCATAATGACTTATTGGATTAGGACTGTCCTCTTCCGTATAAATTCCATTTTTTTGCCCGTCAAAAACAAAATCGGTTGAAAGGTGAATTAAATGAATCTTGTTTATATCACAAAGCCTTACTAAGCTATCAACCACTTCAACATTTATTAAATCACATTCCAACTGCTGCAATTCACATGCATCCACATTGGTCATTGCTGCTGTATTAATAATATATCGTGGTTGGATTTTATTTACGAGTTGCTCAAGATTTTCTTTTTCCGTTATATCTATACTATAATAGGTATAACCTTTAGTATTCGTCATTCGATTTTCCCCTCTGGAAAAAGCGTGTATTTCATAATTGTTCTTAGACAAAAAAAGTTTTACCAGTTTTTGGCCCAATAATCCATTGCTACCTGTAATAATAATTTTATCCAACTTAAAAAACTTGATTGAGTTTTTCAATCTGTTCTGGTTTTCCTAAAACAATAATTTTAGAGTGAGGAACTAATTTTGTATTCACCCCAGGATTTATAACATATACCTTTTCCGGTGTTATGAACGCAACCACATTACATCCTGTTTTTTTTTGCAGATCCAAATCTAAAATGGACTTTGATTGATATTCCTGTGGAAGGTCTTCTATAAGAATTTCTTCCAAATTAGTCGCACTTTTTCCTTCGATGGAAAGTCTGTCAATAAATTCCATAATATCCGGTGTAACCACCAGAGATGCCATATGTGATCCACCAAGTTTATCTGGCATAATTACGTTATCTGCCCCAGCAATCTTTAATTTACTATAGGAAGAGTCATTAGATGCCCTGCTAACAATTTTACAATTTTTATTCAATTGGCGCGCAGAAAGAACAATATATAAATTATTAGCATCTGAAGGCAAAGTTGCTATCAAACTGGCTGCACTAATAATTCCAGCTTTTTTCAAAACTTCATCGTCGGTAGCATCTCCTTTTACGCATAAAACATTGTTTTCCAATTCAATCTCCCTGAAAATCTCCGGGTCATTTTCAATAATAACACACGGTCTGTTATAATATCCAAGTTTTGCTAAGGCTTGTTTACCATTCCTTCCATAACCACAAACAATTGTATGATCTTTAAGTTTATCGATTTTTTGCTGCACTTTTTTAGTTTTTAATTCTTCCATTAGTTTGCTATTAGAAATATAATCGGTGATCACCGATAGTATATATGCGTAAATTCCTACACTTGTAAAAATAAGAATTATCGTAAATATTTTACCTTGAAAATCAAGTGGGTTGGCTTCTTTAAAACCAACTGTTGATATGGTAATTACCGTCATATAAAGAGCATCGACAAAGTCATACTTCTCAATCGTCATATACCCTAAGGAGCCCATTATCAGTATTGAGAACAACAAAAGCAAGGCCCTATATATTTTCGATCTTATAAACTGAGTTTTTGCCATTTATATCTATCCTCTTTTTTCAATAACCAATTAAAGATCGAAAACAGAATTTCTTTTGGTGTATATCATATCCTTTAGGCGTAACAAAAACGCCAAGGTTAAATATAATCCAAAGGATAAACCTACAGTAAAGAAGGAAATATAAATAAAGAACAACCGAACATTTGTTGTTCTAATTCCTAATTTATCAGCAAATCTTGAAGAGACATCAAAGCCTCTCATCTCAAAATAATGTCTTATGGAATCAATGAATTTCACTAACCAACAATTTAAACGCAATTTATAAAATAAAGTCAAAAGTTAGCTTGAAAGTTGAAAGATATTTAAATCCACTGGATTTGATATTTTTTAAATGATAATCCATATTTCTCAATTTTTATGAAATTGTCAAATTCATGGGTATATCCTCAAATAGGAAAATGTATTATTGTAAACCTCAATTTTAAAATAAATTTATCTTCAGATGATCTTTATGTTGCTATATAATATTTTTCACCCTGATAATATAAATTAAACGAAGCTATCTTTTACATTCTTTTAAAAGACAAAATATCATCTCAATTAATAGTTTAAACTAAAATCATTTATCTATTTTTGAAGTTTTAATTTTTCAGAATTAGATGTCGAAAGAACAAGAGTATATTGAAGTCTTAGGAGCTCGAGTACATAACTTAAAAAACATAGATGTTAGAATTCCACGAGAAAAACTAGTTGTGATAACCGGTTTAAGTGGCAGTGGTAAATCATCATTGGCATTTGACACCATCTACGCTGAGGGGCAAAGGAGGTATATTGAAACTTTCTCTGCCTATGCCAGGCAATTTTTAGGAGGATTAGAAAGACCGGATGTAGATAAAATAGAAGGATTATCTCCTGTTATTGCGATAGAACAGAAAACCACCAGCAAGAGTCCAAGGTCAACGGTTGGAACCATTACAGAGATATATGACTTTTTAAGATTGTTATTTGCCAGAATTGCTGAGGCTTATTCCTATAATACAGAGGAAAGAATGATCAGTTACAATGATGATCAAATAAAGGAGCTTATACTAAAAGACTTTCTCAATGAAAAAATAATCATTCTGGCTCCGGTTATTAAATCTCGAAAGGGTCATTATAGAGAATTATTTCAGCATATTTCGAAACAAGGATTTCTCAGGGTCCGCGTAGATGGCGAGGTCAGAGAAATTGAAAGAGGCATGCAATTGGACCGGTACAAAACACATGATATCGAAATTGTTATTGATAGATTATTGATTGATGAAAAAACCGACAAACGATTAAGTGAAAGTATCATAACAGCGATGTACCATGGTGATGAGAGTTTAATGGTGCTGCCTGCTAATCAAGAAATAAATGAAAAACCGAGATATTTTAGTAGAAATTTAATGTGTCCAACAACAGGAATTTCTTATCCCAAACCCGAGCCCAATTCCTTTTCATTTAATTCCCCAAAAGGGGCCTGTGAAAATTGTAACGGTTTAGGGAAAGTGTATGAAATAAATATAGATAAAATAATTCCTGACAATAATTTATCCATAAAAAACGGAGCAATAGCTCCATTAGGAGAAGAAAAGAATTCTTGGATTTTTAAACAGTTAAATTATATTGCCGAAAAGTATGCATTCTCTCTTTCTGATCCTATCAAAACAATTCCTGAAGAAGCCCTGACCATTATATTGAATGGAGGAAATGAAAAATTTGAGATTGAATCGAAAGAGTTAGGGCTCTCAAGAAGCTATGAAATAGATTTTGAGGGAATTAATAACTTCATATTGAATCAATTCGCTGAAAGCCAGTCTAGTTCAATTAAAAGATGGGCCAAAGGTTTTATGGATGAAATTAATTGTCCCGTTTGTGATGGAAACAGATTGAAAAAAGAGGCTCTTCATTTTAAAATAAATCAAGATTCTATTGCAGATCTATCTAAAATGGACATTGCTCAACTTTCGGAGTGGTTTGCAAATATCAAGGATGAACTATCAGAAACACAACTAAAAATTGGTTCGGAAATAATAAAAGAAATCAGGACCAGAATTCAATTCATATTGGATGTTGGGCTTGACTATTTAGCTTTAAACAGAGGCTCCAAAACTTTATCCGGTGGCGAGGCCCAACGAATACGTTTGGCAACGCAAATTGGCTCACAATTGGTTGGCGTTCTTTATATTTTAGATGAACCAAGCATTGGGTTACATCAGCGAGATAACCATAAACTAATTGAATCTTTAAAAAGATTAAGAGATATGGGTAACTCCATTTTAGTGGTAGAACATGATAAAGAAATGATGGTAACTGCAGACTATGTGATAGATATTGGGCCGGAGGCTGGAAAACACGGTGGGGAAATAATAAGTAAAGGTACACCTGAGGAATTGTTGAAAGGGAAAACCCTGACCGCTGCATATTTGAACGGTTTAAAATCTTTTGAAATCCCTAAGAAAAGGAGAACAGGAAATGGGAAGGAAATTATATTATACGGAGCGACAGGGCATAATTTAAAGAATGTTACCTTAAGAGTTCCGCTGGGTACATTAATTTGTGTAACCGGTGTATCCGGAAGTGGAAAATCCACTTTGATCAATGAAACGCTCTATCCGATTTTAAATCAACATATATATAGAGCAGTTAAAAAACCTCTCCCCTATAAATCTGTTAAAGGCTTAAAACATATCGATAAAGTTATTGATATTAATCAAACTCCTATTGGAAGAACACCTCGTTCAAATCCAGCCACTTACACAGGGGCTTTTAGTGAAATTCGCAATTTATTTGCAAAAACTCCGGAAGCTCTAATTAGAGGTTATAAACCGGGAAGATTTTCATTTAATGTAAAAGATGGAAGATGTGAGACCTGTAAAGGTGGGGGCGTTAGAGTAATAGAGATGAACTTTCTACCCGATGTTGAAGTTGAATGTGAAACCTGTCAAGGAAAGCGTTTTACTCGTGAAACACTGGAAATAAGATATAAAGGGAAATCCATATCCGATGTGTTGAACATGACCTTAGATGAGGCTGTGAACTTTTTCAAGAGTATACCAAAAATTTATCTGAAACTAAAAACTATGCATGATGTGGGCTTAGGATATATCACTTTAGGTCAGCAATCAACAACGCTTTCAGGGGGCGAAGCTCAAAGAATTAAACTAGCCGCTGAATTATCAAAAAGAGATACTGGAAATACTTTTTATATATTAGATGAGCCTACAACCGGATTGCATTTCGAAGATATAAGTATCTTAATGAAAGTATTAAATAAATTAACTGACAAAGGGAATACGGTGTTAATTATTGAACATAACTTAGATGTTATAAAATTAAGCGATTATATTATTGATATCGGTATGGAAGGTGGTAACAAAGGTGGTACAATAATTTGTACAGGTACCCCTGAAGAAATCACAAAAAACAAAATCAGTTATACTGCTAAATTCCTCAAGAAAGAATTATTTTCATAAATTGGCCCATGACTTGTTAAAAAAATAGCAACAAGGCTGTAAAAAAATAACTATGACATCTAATGATAAAAAAATAAGAAGAAAGCTGAAACAAAAAACCTGGAACGAAATTAAGACCAATGACTCATGGGCCATTTTTAAGATAATGAGTGAGTTTGTAGACGGTTATGAAAAATTGAGTAGGATAGGTCCTTGTGTAAGTATATTTGGTTCGGCCAGAACAAAACCCGGAGATAAATACTACGAACTTGCTGAGAATATAGCATTTAAATTAACTCAAAATGGTTATGGCGTAATAACCGGAGGTGGACCCGGCATTATGGAAGCCGGAAACAAAGGAGCTAAAAGAGGTGGAGGAGTTTCTGTAGGATTGAATATTGAATTGCCTTTTGAACAAAATGACAACCCATATATAGATAAAGATAAAAATCTTGAATTTGATTATTTTTTTGTCAGAAAGGTCATGTTTGTGAAATATGCTCAAGGATTTGTGGCAATGCCAGGTGGCTTTGGCACGCTTGATGAGCTATTTGAAGCTATAACGCTTATTCAGACAAATAAGATTGGAAAATTTCCAATTGTCTTGGTTGGTAGAGAATTTTGGAGTGGCATGTTGGAATGGATAAAAATTACATTGCTTGAAAAATATAAAAATGCAAGTCCGAAGGATATAGATCTGTTTTCTATTGTTGACACAGATGACGAAGTTGTTGAAATAATAAACGATTTTTACGATAAACATCATCTAAGCCCAAATTTTTAATGGGATAAGTATTTTAACTAGATTCATAAATTGCGAAGGAATTATTACATATGTTTAATTGTCTATCTACATTATTTCATAGGATTTTCACAAACCAATGAGATCCGTATTCAAGCGGAATTATATCCCGAAACCAAGCAAATAAAAATTGAGCAGGAAATAATTTATTTCAACAACTCGGAATCTTTACTCGATACAATCTATTTACATAATTGGTCTAATGCCTATAAGGACAGGCATACCCCACTATCAATAAGATTAATTGAAAATTACGATAAAAGTTTATATTTCGCTAAAATTGATAAAAGGGGATTTTCCAAGATACAATCTATAGAACTAAATGATCGATCTACAACATGGAAAGAGTTAGAACATGCCAAAGATATCGTAAAAATAATTTTAAACCAGGCATTAAAACCTAAGGATTCAGTCTCCATTAAGGCAAGCTATATTGTAAAGATCCCTATCGATAAATTTACAGATTACGGTTACAATCTGAGTGATTTCAATTTACGTTACTGGTATTTAACACCGGCAGTATATGACGGTAAGTGGCAATTAATGAGTAATTTGAATATGGATGACATCTTTATGAATCCATCAAATTATAACATAAATTTTAAGGTGCCTATTGGTTTTACACTGCACTCAGATCTAAACGAGAAAATAGAAATTCAGGATGATCATGTTCTCTTTCAATTAGAAGGAGAGAACAGAGTAGATATTGAGTTGAATATTCAATTACAAAATAATTTTTCCATTTACAAGACAGATTCTCTCGATGTAATTACAAATTTAAAAAGCAAAAATTTAACCGAAAATGTCAAAACGGGAGTACTTAACAGGCAATTAGAGTTCATTAAGAAATATCTGGGGGAATACCCTAATAAAAAACTTTTGGTAAATGACGTTACCTATTTCAAAAATCCTGCCTATGGATTTAATCAATTACCTAAAAGATTTACTCCCTTTTCCGATGTTTTCGAATGGGATATTAAAATGTTTAAGGCCTTAACAAACAGGTACATTGAAAACACTATCATTGTAAATAAACGGAATGATTATTGGGTGCCCGATGGTATTCAAATATTTTTAATGATTGAGTATGTGAAGAAATTTTATCCTGAAATTAAAGCAATTGGTAATATTTCAAAAGTATGGGGCATTAAACGGTACAATATTGCCAAATTGGATTTTAATGAAAAATATCCTTTTGTTTATCAATTTTCAATGAGAAAAAACATTGATCAATCGCTTAGTAGCAATTCAGATTCTCTATCGGTATTCAATCAAAAAATTGTTAATAAATACAAGGCGGGGCTTGGTTTGAGGTATTTAGACGAATTTGTTGGAGATAGTTTAATTAAGAATAGTTTGAACGAATTCTATGCTAATAACAGAGGTCAAATTACAAATAGCGAAACCCTTAATATAATACTGAATAATAATTCGAATAAGAATATCGATTGGTTTTTTGATGATTACCTGAAGACAAACAAAAAAATCGACTATACCATTAATAAGGTTAAAAAAATTGATGATTCTTTAAAAATTTCTATAAAAAATAAAAGCGATTTCAGTGCACCCGTGGCCTTATATGGTTTAGATGACGATTCTATTCTATTCAAACATTGGATTGAAAATATTGATTCTGCCAGATCTATTACGGTGAGCAGAGGTAATCTTACCAGATTATCATTGAATTACGAATACTTATATCCTGAATTAAATCTTAGAAACAACTGGAAGAAAGTCGACAAAAAATTATTCAATAGACCGTTAAAATTTACTTTTTTTAAGGATGTAGAAGACCCAAATTATAATCAAATATTTTACAACTTATATTTTGAATATAATTTCTATGATGGAATAATTTTGGGACCTGATTTATATAACCAAGCGGCCTTTAAGAAAAAATGGTTATTTCAAATAACACCGAAATATGGATTTAAAAGTAATACAGTAACCGGTTCTTTCTCTTTTGCCTACCAGCATTTACCTCAAAACACCATTGTTCAAAGATATCGTGCCGGAATTGCCGGCGGTAATGGACACTATAATGAAGGTTTAATTTTTAACAAGTTAACTCCGTTTATACAAATTGATTTTAAAAGAAAATCGTTGAGAGATGTTGGTGGTAAATCATTTCTTGCCCGTTATGTAATAGTGGATAAGGAGATTCCAGATCTGGTTGAAAATCCTGAAATATACAAATACAACGTACTGGATATAAGATATGGCTATTCCCAACCCAATATAATTAATGATTTAAGGTATTTTGCAGATTTCCAACTATCTAATGATTTTAGTAAAATTTCTTTCGATTTTCGCTATAGAAAGCTAACTGATAGTAACAGGCAAATTGATTTTCGCTTATTCTTCGGAACATTTATTTTTAACAATACAGAAAGCGATTTTTTTAGTTTTGCCTTGGATAGGCCCAGTGATTATTTATTTGACTACAACTATCTAGGCCGCTCAGAGACTTCCGGATTTTTAAGTCAACAACTAATTATTGCCGAAGGTGGCTTTAAAACAATATTTGAAAATCAATTTGCAAACCAAGGGATGCTAACAACAAATATTAGCATTGGTCTGTGGAGATGGATAGAGGCCTATGCAGATGCTGGTTTTATTAAAAACAAAAACCAAAATCCCTATTTCAGATATGATAGTGGGATCCGATTTAACTTTATACACAATTTTCTGGAAATTTATTTTCCCGTGCAATCCAGTATAGGTTTTGAACCAAGTTTGCCAGATTACGCTTCAAAAATCAGGTATGTTCTTACTCTAGATCTAAATAGAATTTACAATTTTATCAAACGAGGATTCTACTAATAATATCCATAAGGATTTGAAGAATATCTACCAGATTAAATTTATTGACTAAAAGTAAATTATAATATCCTCTTCTCTTTCACAGAGTTAGGTTTCTGATCAATTCCATTAATATTTTGTACATTTGATCGACTCAACAAGACTTCTCGAAAATGATCAAAACTTCTTCTAAAGCTTCTAAAAAACTTTCATTTGATGAATTTAGAAAAGAGGTTTTAAATGATTATAAAATTGCCATAACAAGCAGGGAATGCAGTGCCTTGGGAAGGAGAGAAGTGCTTACCGGAAAGGCAAAATTTGGAATTTTTGGCGGAGGAAAAGAGGTGCCACAACTCGCTATGGCGAAGGCCTTTAAAAAAGGGGATTGGAGATCCGGATACTACCGGGATCAGACATTTATGATGGCCATTGGCGAATACAATCCACAACATTTTTTTTCAAGTCTATACGCACACCCTGATATAAAAGTAGAACGTTTTTCTGCCGGAAGACAGATGAACGGACATTTTGCCACCCATTCACTGAATGAAGATGGGACTTGGAAGGATTTAACTAAGCAATACAATGTAAGTTCGGATATTTCAACTACTTCAGGACAAATGCCTCGCTTATTAGGATTAGCGGAGGCTTCTACAAAATTCAGAAAAATTGATTCTTTAAAAAGCAAAACCAATTTATCTAATAATGGAAATGAAGTTGCTTGGGGAACAATTGGGAATGCAAGTACTTCAGAAGGCCCATTTTTTGAAACTTTTAATGCCGCAGGTGTTTTACAAGTACCCATGGTAATAAGCATTTGGGACGATAGTTATGGAATTTCTGTACCTGCAAAATACCAAACTACAAAAGAAAGCATATCGGAAGTATTAAAAGGTTTTCAAAGAGAGGATAATAAAAAGGGATTTGAAATATTTATAGTAGAAGGGTGGAATTATACCCAGCTTGTTGATGTTTATAGTAAAGCTGCTAAAATAGCCAGAGAAGAGCATGTGCCCGTACTGATTCATGTAAAAGATTTAACACAACCATTTGGTCATTCTACTTCAGGATCACATGAGAGGTATAAAACTGCAGAACGATTAGATTGGGAAAAGGAATATGATTGTATAGCCAAGATGAGAGAATGGATACTTCATTTTGAGTTGGAAAATCAAGAGGGGGAGCATTATAAATTTGTGCAAAATGAACAGGAAATAATTAATATTGAAAAGCAAGTAAAAAAAGAAGTTGCTACGGCAAGACGTTCTGCCTGGAATGCTTATATCCAACCGATGATTGAAGAAAGAGAAGAATTATTAGCCCTCCTTACCAGTGTATCAGAAACAAGTGAACATACAATTTTTCTTGACAAACTGAAGCGCGAATTGGCTGCTATTGACGAGCCACTTAGAAAGAATATTTTAACGATTGGAAGAAAATCTCTCATATATATTCGAGATGAAAGTTCTGAAGAGAAGGAAAATTTACAAAAATGGATACAAAATTTTCGCGCCATTCAGCAACCAAAATACAGCTCACATCTGCATAGTGAACTTCAAACAAAAGCTACTAACATAACAGAAATTGAACCGGTTTATGATGAAGAAACTGAATTAGTAGATGCCAGGATTGTCTTAAGAGATAATTTCGATACAATTCTGGATCAGAAAGATGAGGTATTAATATTTGGAGAAGATTCCGGGATGATAGGGGATGTTAATCAAGGACTTGAAGGACTACAAAAAAAGTTTGGCGAGGATAGGGTTTATGATACTGGAATAAGAGAAGTCTCTATCATAGGTCAAGGTATTGGTCTTGCAATGAGAGGGCTGCGTCCGATAGCGGAAATTCAATATTTGGATTATTTATTTTACGCTACTACTGCCATAATGGATGATCTGGCCACTCTACATTACCGAACAGTTGGCAAACAAAAAGCACCCCTTATAATTAGAACAAGAGGCCACAGATTAGAAGGAATCTGGCATTCAGGATCGCAAATGGGAGCTATAATCAATTTGTTCCGTGGGCTTTATATCCTGGTACCAAGGAATATGACCAAAGCTGCAGGATTTTACAATACATTACTAAAAAGTGACGAACCTGCAATAGTTATTGAGAATTTGAACGGCTATCGTTTAAAGGAACTTATGCCTAATAATTTAGGGGAATTTACAACACCTATTGGGGTTGTAGAGACGGTGAAAGAAGGTCTTGATATAACCATAGTTTCTTATGGCTCGACTTTGAGAATGGTAGAAGAAGCATCTAAAGATCTGTCGCTGGTGGATGTAGATGTTGAAATTATTGACGCCCAATCCTTGCTTCCTTTTGATTTAAATCATGAAGTATTAACAAGTATTCAAAAAACAAATCGATTGGTAATCATTGATGAGGATGTTCCGGGAGGTGCTTCGGCTTATCTTTTAGATCAGATCGTTAATAAGCAAAAAGGTTATTATTACTTAGATAGTCAACCTACAACCATTACGGCAAAAGCGCATAGACCGGCCTATGGAACGGATGGTGATTATTTTTCAAAGCCTTCTATCAATGACATTTTTGAGGGAGTTTATCAGATAATGCATGAGGCTGACCCGGTAAAATATGAGAGTTTGTACTAATTATATACTCCGCAAAATTTCCTAAAGTTTTGCTAAAATGCATAGAGACAATAAAATATCCAATATTTTGTTTTAATTTTACACAATTGGATTTTTCTCAAATCAGGGGCAACTAAATAATAGTGAAGAAGATATTTTTATTTTTAATAATTGGTGCATTTTTTTTCTCAGCAGTTTCCTGGGAGGTCATTACGGTGGATCCCGATGAAGATATCGAAATCTCAAGCAGCTATTCTCTAACAATATATCAGCAATTAAATAATTCAGATTTAAAATTTGAGGTATTTGAATATGCTTTAGCAGGGTATTTGAAATTGGATTCTAAAAACGAACTGGAAAACCCGCAATATCTTACTATTATTGACATGAGTATGTCATCCAATAAGGAGCGACTTTTCATCATTAACATGAGAGAGAATAAAATTGAGCATCAAAGTATTGTTGCACATGGCAGAGCATCCGGAAATGAATTTGCCAAATATTTTTCCAATACAATAAATAGCCATCAAAGTAGTATTGGGTTTTACCATACTGCGGAAACCTATTATGGAAAACACGGCTTATCATTACGATTGGATGGATTAGAGTATTCCAATAATAATGCCCGCAAGAGAACTATCGTCATTCATTCTGCAGATTATGTGAGTGAGAGTTTTATTAAAAAATTCGGCAGATTGGGGAGAAGTTTCGGTTGTCCATCATTGCCTAAAGAGGGTTATAAGGAAATTATACAAAAAATAAAGGCCGGCAGTGCCCTGTTTATTTATTCTTCAGATCAGGATTATTTAAATAAGTCCTCGCTTATTTAGGAGGTTTAAATAGCGGTAATCCTTTCTACTCCGAAAACTAAAGCAAACTTTTATTTATTTTTTTTACAAGGTATGGACCTTCATAGATGAATCCGGAAAAAAGTTGGATCAAATCTGCTCCGGCATCTAATTTTTCTTTTGCATCTTCGGCAGAATATATACCTCCTACCCCAATAATAGGAAATGCTTTATTTGATTTTTCTGCTAAAAAGCGAATAACCTCCGTAGATCGTTTTGCAACTGGTTTACCGCTTAATCCTCCCGTTTCGTCTTTTTTATTCGATAAGAGATTATCCCTGGAAATTGTAGTATTAGTGGCAACAACACCAGCAATCTTTGTAGTTTTTACAATATCTATTATATCTAACAGCTGTTCATCTGTCAGATCGGGTGCAATTTTTAATAATATTGGTTTAGGCACCTGTTTTTTATTATTTTCTTCCTGTAAAGAATTTAAAAGTTTTGCTAGTGGTTCTTTGTCCTGTAAAGCTCTCAGGTTGGGCGTATTAGGCGAACTAACATTTACTACAAAATAATCAACTACATCGAACAAAGCTTTAAAACAAATTAAATAATCCTCTATGGCATTTTCATTAGGCGTGACTTTGTTCTTGCCAATGTTCCCTCCAATTATTATATTGGAATTTCGCTTTTTTAATCGAGCAACTATGGTCTCTACCCCATCATTATTAAATCCCATCCTGTTAATAATCGCTTCATCCTCCACCAATCGGAATAATCTTTTCTTAGGGTTGCCCTCTTGTGGTTTTGGTGTGACGGTACCTATTTCAACAAAGCCAAATCCGTAATTATCAAATTCATCGAACAGAACAGCATTTTTATCAAATCCGGCTGCAAGACCTATTGGATTTTTAAAAGTAAGACCAAAAAGTTCTCTTTCTAATTTTTTATCCTTTACCTGAAATATTTTTTTGGTAAAATATCCTATTAAAGAAATTTTAAAAATAATTTTTAAAGTAGTAAAAGTAAATTGATGTACTTTTTCAGGGTCAAACAAAAACAGGAACGGCCGTATTAAAAATTTGTACATTTATTATTGGTTCTATTTTGTTCATCGATGACTAAAATAAATCTAAACACCTCGCTTTTCACTTTAACTATCTCAATTCGGCATCAAAATCTTTGATAAATGTGGTTTGGAGCTTTTCCATGATATTATCAATTTGTTTTTCATTCAAAGTTTTGTCTTCGTCTTGCAAGACAAAACTCAAAGCATAGGATTTTTTCCCTGCCGGTAATTTATTCCCGGTATAAACATCGAATAGATCTACTTCCTTCAATAACTTTCTTTCTGCTTGAAAGGCCTTATTATAAAGATCAATGAATTTTACACTATTATCCAGTAACAACGCTAAATCGCGTTTAACTTCGGGGTACTTTGGAAGGTCTGTTACTTTAACTACTTTCTTTCCAGCTTTTATAAGAACATTATCCCAGTAAATATCGGCATATAAAACTTCTTGTTTGATACCAAAAGTCTTTAAAATTTTCTTACTGACAGATCCGAATTCCGCTAATTTTAATTTTCCTGTTTGAAGCCTTATCCCTTCTGAAAAAATATCACTTTCCAAGGCTTTTGCACGCAATTTATTTATACCTAACCTATCCAGTAGTGTTGTAATCACTCCTTTAAGGTAAAAGTAGTCTGAAGACTGAGTGATCACATTCCAATTGCTTCTAAGAATATTTCCTGAGACCAATATTGACAAATGTTTTGGCTCTTGATACTCTTTTTCATTTTTGTGATAAGTGCTGCCAAATTCAAAAAATTTTAAATTATTGTTTTTCCTATTGATATTATATGCAATAGATTCTAACCCTCCAAACAACATAGATTGGCGCATTACCGATAAATCTGTACTCAATGCATTGAGCATGTTAACATTTCTTCCCTCATTCAAAGTCTCGGATGTCGCAACATATTCAGGCTTTGTCAATGAATTGGCCATGGTTTCATAAAACCCTTGTGCTATCAGAAAATTTGCTGCAATGTTTTCAATTTTATCTTTCGATATACCCTTTACATTATTAATAGAAGTAATTAACTTTTGAGGTGTGAGAACGTTATTATATCCATAAACTCTCAAAATTTCTTCCACTATATCTGCCTCTCTTGTAACATCTACGCGATAAGAAGGTATCGTTAACCCTAAACCGGATTTTGTTTGATTATTTATTTTGATGTCCAAGGAAGCCAAAATATTTTTTATTGTTTCCGTAGGAATTTCTTCTCCAATTAATTTATGCACCCTCTCATAAGATAAATGTACCTGAAAATCTTCGATCTTATTCGGATAAATATCAATGATATCTGACACAACGGTCCCATTTGCTATTTCACTAATTAAAAGAGCAGCACGTTTTAATGCTAATACAACTACTTCCGGGTCTGTTCCTCTTTCAAATCTGAAAGATGCATCTGTATTGAGGGCATGACGTTTTGCCGTTTTTCTTATAGATACAGCATTAAAATAGGCACTTTCTAAAAAAATTGTTTTCGTATTTTCAGTAACCCCTGATTTCTCACCACCAAAAACACCAGCGATACACAATGGGTTGTTCTCTCCATCACAAATCATAATATCATCTTCGTGCAGCTCTCTTTCTACACCATCCAAGGTTGTGAATTTTGTCCCTTGCGGTAAATTCTTAACAACAACTTTTTTCCCGCTTATCATGTCTGCATCAAAAGCATGTAGAGGTTGCCCAAGACCTTGAAGAATATAATTTGTAATATCAACAATATTATTGATCGGTTTTAGATCTATAGACCGTAATTTTTCAAGTAACCATTTTGGTGATTCACTTACCTTTAGATCTGTAATCACAATACCTGCATATCGAGGAACCAATTTATTATTAGCTACTTCTACTTTTATATTATAAGTACGCTCATCAATATGAAAATTACTTATCGGAGGTGTAATTAGCTTTTTCTTAATTTTTTCTTGTTGCAATAATCCAGCATTAAGATCACGAGCTACACCTAAATGGCTCATGGCATCCGCTCTGTTCGGAGTCAAACCAATTTCAAAAATATGATCTGTTCTTATATCAAATAGTTTCTCTGCCGGGGTACCATTTTCTACATCAGTATCTAATACTAAAATACCATCGTGACTATTTCCTAACCCTAACTCATCTTCGGCGCAGATCATACCAAAACTAGATTCTCCTCTGATCTTTCCTTTTTTTATAGTAAAACTCTCCCCGTCCTCTGCATATAATTTTGTTCCAATAGTGGCCACAGGCACTTTTTGTCCAGCAGCAACATTAGGTGCTCCGCAAACAATTTGAACCGGATCACCGTTACCCAAATCCACATTAGCGATCTTTAATCTATCCGCATTAGGATGTTGAACACAAGACAGTACCTCACCCACAACTACACCCTTTAAACTGCCCTTTACAGTTTCAAAGGTTTCTATTCCTTCTACTTCCAACCCTAAATCGGTTAAAAGATTGCCAACTTTTTCAACTTCTAAATCAATTTTTAAAAATTCCTTAAGCCAACTGTATGATATTTTCACTTGTTTAAATTTTTGTGCGATGCAAAGATATACATTTGTAGGTTGTCGTAACGGTAAGGCATGTAAGAAATTTATACGTTTTTTTAAGAGAATATTTTTTAAAATCTCATTAAAATCCCTATTTTGCAGGTATAATTAAATTTGAAATGCCGAAAGAAATAAAACGATTATTTGACTTTGCCTATTACCAGCTGGAAAATCACAATTTAGAAAAATCTCTGGTGTCAAAAAGTAGTGGTGATTGGGTGTCAACCTCTTCAAAAGAATTTATTGACAAAGCGAATGCGATGAGCAGAGGGTTATTGCGCTTAGGTATAAAACCCAAGGATAAGATAGCTGTAATTTCGTCGTCAAATCGTACTGAATGGAATATTTTGGATGTTGCTGTATTGCAAATTGGAGCGGTTAACGTACCCATTTACCCAACAAGTTCAAAAGAAAATTACGAATATATTTTTAATCACGCAGAGGTTGTTCTCTGTTTTTTATCTGATGAAGAACTCTTTGAAAAGGCCAGTGCTGTAAAAGCTAACGTACCAACTTTGAAAGAAATATATTCTTTCGATGTTATAAATAATTGTAAAAACTGGGAAGAAATTATAACATTAGGTAATGACTTATCCAATCAGGCCGATGTAGATAATTTAAAGGATGATGTAAAAGCAGATGATCTGGCAACAATTATTTACACTTCCGGTACGACTGGAGTACCAAAAGGGGTTATGTTATCTCACCATAATGTTGTGACAAATGTTATCGATAGCCAACCAAGGTTACCACTTACAGAAGGCAAAACTACAGTATTGAGTTTCTTGCCCGTTTGCCATATTTTTGAGAGGATGCTACATTACCTGTACATTTACAATGGTATAACCATCTATTATGCGGAATCGATTGAGAAAATATCTGAGAACATAAAAGAGGTCCAACCTAACTTTATGAGTGTTGTGCCACGTTTGCTGGAAAAAATATACGACAGTATTATTGCCAAAGGCACAGAACTTACAGGCATAAAGAAAATATTGTTCTTCTGGGCAGTAGAATTAGGGTTGAAATACGAACCTTATGAGGCCAATGGATGGTTGTATGAAAAAAAATTAGCCTTAGCCAATAAATTAATCTTTAGTAAATGGCGGGAGGCTCTGGGTGGTAAATTAACAACCATGGTTTCTGGAAGTGCAGCTTTACAACCTAGACTGACAAGAATTTTTGCTGCTGCAGGAATGCAAGTTATGGAAGGATACGGTCTTACCGAAACTTCACCTGTAGTAACGGTTAACATGTACAAAGACCGATTTTTTAAAGTGGGGTCTGTTGGAAAAGTAATCAACCGTGTTGAAGTTAAAATTGCGGAAGATGGTGAAATTTTAGTGAAAGGGCCAAATGTAATGCAAGGCTATTACAAAGACCCTGAAAAGACTGCTTCCATTATGACCGGTGATTATTTTCATACAGGAGATAAGGGTGAAATTGATGCACAAGGATTCCTGACGATTACCGGCAGGAAGAAAGAAATTTTTAAAACTTCAGGTGGAAAATATATTTCTCCCGTTCTATTGGAAAATGAAATGAAGGAATCCAGGTTTATAGAGCAAATACTGGTCATTGGTGAAGGGCAGAAAATGGCAGCCGCCATAGTACAACCTAATTTTGATTTTGTGAAGAATTGGGCTAAGATTCATGAGATTGATATAGGTGAAAGCCTGGAAGATATAGTTAATAATGCGAAAGTACAGAATAGAATATGGGAAGAAATAGAAAATGGAAATAAAAATTTTGGGAAATGGGAAACTTTAAAAAAAATGGAACTCACACCAGAAATATGGTCGATTGAACTTGATTTATTAACGCCTACTTTCAAGCCAAAAAGAGAGACCATCCTCAAAAGATATAAACATTTATACGATAAGATTTATAATTAATTTAAACCTGATTTTTAGAAAGATTTAATGGAACACTTTATAGTATCCGCAAGAAAATATCGCCCGCAAAAATTCTCTGATGTAGTTGGTCAAGATGCTATTACCAACACCTTAGAGAATGCCATAAAAAATAATCATCTGGCACAGGCATTGTTATTTACCGGGCCCAGAGGTGTGGGAAAAACCACTTGCGCAAGAATATTGGCAAAAATGATTAACCAAGAAAGTACCGAAGAACATCTAGAAGATGAAGATTTTGCTTTTAATATTTTTGAATTGGATGCAGCCTCCAATAACTCTGTAGATGATATTAGAACTCTAACCGATCAAGTTAGAATTCCTCCGCAAACAGGGAAATACAAGGTGTACATAATCGATGAGGTACATATGCTATCACAATCTGCATTTAATGCTTTTTTAAAAACACTGGAAGAACCTCCAGCTCATACCATTTTTATATTGGCAACTACAGAGAAGCACAAAATAATTCCTACTATATTATCTCGTTGTCAAATATTCGATTTTAAACGAATTGGGGTTATCGATATAAAAAATTACTTAAAAAAAATAGCCAAAGAGGAAAATGTGAACGCTGATGATGATGCACTTCATATCATTGCTCAAAAAGCAGACGGGGCATTGCGTGATGCACTTTCAATTTTTGATAGAGTTGTAAGCTTTTCAGGAGATAATTTAACAAGACTGGCTGTTACTCAAAATTTGAATGTTCTAGATTACGATGTTTACTTTGGCATCACCAAATTACTTCTAGAGAATAATATTCCACAGGTATTATTACAATTTAATAAGGTATTGGATAATGGTTTTGACGGCCACCATTTTATAAGTGGACTGGCGTCACACTTTAGAGATCTGCTGGTGGCAAAAGATGCTGCAACAGTTGAGTTATTAGAAGTGGGTGACAGTGCAAAAAAGCAGTATTTAGAACAAGCACAGAATGCTAATCTGAAATTCTTGTTAGAAGCAATAGATATGGCTAACGATTGCGACTTAAAATATAAAACAAGTAAAAATCAGCGTTTGCTAGTTGAGCTTAGCCTTATGAAATTGGCTTCGATTACATTTGATAAGCAAAAAAAAAGTCTAAACACTTTATAATTCCTGCATCTTATTTTTTATCGGCTACCATCGAAGAGAAACTCGATGTGCCGGAAAAGATTATTAAAAATTCTGGACCCAGTGTGCCCTCTATTGTATATATAGAAGAGGAAAAATCAGAATATAAAAAAACAGAGGAAATTATTATTGAAAAACAGGAACATAAAGTTCCTGAACCGGTTAAAATAGAGCTTAAAAATGTTATTCGAAGAAAATCTGCTCTATCTATATCCAGTATACAAAGAAATAAAATTGAAGAAGAGAATTTAAGAAACAAACAAAAACTAACAAAGAACATAGAAGAGTTACCAAAAGAATCCTTTAGCGAAGAAAAGTTCCTGAAAGTTTGGCGTTCTTATGTTGAAAGTCTTCACAATAATGGAGAAAAAATCTTCGCTTCTCTCTTAAATGCAGATACTCCTGAGCTTAATGGAAATTTGATTGTGATATCGTATCCAAATCAAATGATGAAAAAAGAATTGAATAAGGTTAAATCAAAAGCTCTCAAGCATCTTCGAAAAGAATTAAACAATTATGATATAGATTTTAAGGTAACTGTAAACGAGGAAAATGAGAAAAATTTTGCTTACACACCACAAGAAAAATACGACTTTTTAAAAAGCAAAAACAAATCAATTATAACTCTAAGAAAAACCTTTAATTTGGAACTATAAATTAGATATTCCAATTCATTTGCTATTTTAGCTAAATCAAAACAATAAATTTGGATTTAAATACGTTTTTAATATATACAATAGGGTTTTTGTTTGTTGCTATTGCAGCCAGCCAAATTGCGAAATTATTCCAAAAAATAAAGTTCCCACTAATTACCGGTTTCATAATTACCGGTCTCATTGCAGGATCCTCATTTCTAAATTTTATCACTCCAACTGCTATTGAGAATTTAAATTTTTTAAATGAAATCGCCTTAGCAATAATTGCCTTTTCTGCTGGGGCAGAATTATATTTAGATGATTTGCGAAGTAGGTTAAAGAGCATTAAGTGGATGACTATTGGTCAATTAGTGATCACCTTTGTTATAACCAGTGTCGCAGTCTTTTTCCTGGCGGATAGAATTCCTTTTATGTCAGAAATGAATACCGAATCCAAACTTGCCGTTTCCATATTGTTCGGAACCATTTTTGTTGCGAGATCGCCATCATCTGCCATAGCAGTAATTAACGAAATGAGAGCAAACGGACCTTTTACCAAAACCGTTATGGGGGTGACAGTAGTAAAGGATGTATTGGTAATTATTTTATTTGCCATGAGTTTTTCCATTGCTAAAGCGTTGATCAATGGGGAAGAAATGGGAATCTCATTTATAGCGATATTAGTTGTCGAATTAATTATTTCTTTTTCAATTGGATATTTGATAGGCAAAGTTTTAGAAGTTCCATTTTTATTAAATACCAACAGTAAAATTAAAGGGTTTGCCATTATTTTAATTGGGTATAGTGTTTATATTTTTTCACATTTTATTAAGGCAAATTCAGTAATTTGGTTGCAGCACGAAGTAATTTTAGAGCCTCTTTTAATGACCATAATTGGCAGCTTTGTACTTACTAACTACAGTAAACATCGTATAGAGTTTAGAGAGATCTTAGAAGAAATTAGTCCAACCATTTATATAATTTTCTTCACCCTTACCGGAGCTTCTTTATCGTTTCAAACATTAATGAACGTTTTTGGTATAGCTGTGGCTCTATTTTTCTTACGATTATTTACGATGTTTCTGGGAGGAATTTTTGGCGTTACGGTAGTAAAAGATCCAAAAAAATACACGTTTATTGCATGGATGCCTTATCTCACCCAAGCAGGTGTTGCTCTGGGTTTAGCAACTATAATTTCAGAAGAATTTTCCGTATGGGGTCATGAGTTTGAAACTATTATTATTGCGATTATTGTGCTAAATCAATTGGTTGGTCCTCCTTTGTTTAAATGGACACTTAACTACGTCAAAGAAAGTCATTTACGTGCTAAAATGGAACCTCTTCAAAGTACAAGGGATGCTATTATATTTGGTATTGAAAATCAATCGATCGCACTTGCAAATCAACTTCAAAAAAACAATTGGAAATCGAGACTGGTATCTCTGGAAAAATTTGATGCGGACGGATCCAATGATTTTGAGATCATTGATAATTTTATTCCTTCAGTTAAAAATTTTAAAAAGCTTGAATTTGATAAAACCGAAGCGGTAGTTCTAATGCTTTCCGATGAGGTAAATTATGAGCTTGCAGAATTCATTTATGAAAATATTGGAATAAAGGATGTTATTGTTCGCTTGAACAATCGTGAAAATTTTGAAAAATTTCACAAATTAGGTGCTTTAATTATCGAGCCTATGACGGCCATGGTAAGTTTGCTGGATCATTTTGTAAGATCCCCTAATGCAGCTTCGTTGCTGTTGGGCATGGACGAAGGGCAAGACACAATGGATATTGAAATCAAAAACAGAGATATTCATGGGCTTAGAATTAGAGAATTACGCCTACCAACCGATATTATTATTTTATCCATTAAACGTAAAGGTCAGTTACTAATAACACATGGTTATACTCGCTTAAGACTTGGCGATGAAATAACATTGGTTGGGAGTCCAAAAAGTTTAGAATCTATAAAATTTAAGTTTGATACTTAATATTTTACGATCTTTGAATCTAAATTATACTGAATATGTTAGGACTTAAATTTGAAACAGAAACTTCCTGGGCCGAAATTGCAAAAGATGATTTGCATCAAATTTTGACCGATCATGCTTTTGCCGAACAAAAAGCAGCTTCCAATGCTGTATCTATTATCATAAATTATTCTGAAGAAACAGAAATGGTAAAGGCAATGAGTGATATTGCTATTGAAGAAATGGAGCATTTTAAAATGGTGCATCTTTTGATGATCAAAAGAGGGATGGTCTTAGGCCGAGAACAAAAAAATGACTATGCTAAACATTTACATGGTTTCTTCGCTAAAACCAAGGACAGAACGGATGCACTAATTCAACGATTACTGATAGCTGCATTAATAGAAGCGAGAAGTTGCGAGCGATTTAAAGTATTTTCGGAGAATTTAGAAGATCGTGAATTGTCTGATTTTTACAAAGAACTAATGGTTTCTGAGGCAAATCATTATACTACCTTTCTCGGTTTTGCTCGCCAATATCAGGATAGAAAAGTAGTCGATAAAAAATGGCAGGGGCTTTTAGATTATGAAGCCGAGTTCATGAAAAAAAGAGGCGTAAAACCCAAAGTGCATGGGTGAAAGACCTCTTTTCACATCAACTAATTAAATAAATTATTTAAAAAACTCTATACTTAAGGGGTAATTTGGCATTTCGCCGTTGTTCGCTTTTATGGCATTAATAATAGGGAAAATTAAACATGCAAAACCAATTAAGATCAATCCTAACAATCCTAGACCAAGCAACAATATTAATGGTACACAAATAATGGCATAAATAAACATGCTTAACTGAAAATTCATGATCGCCTTGCCGTGTTCATCCATATCATATATCTTGTCCTTATTCACGACCCATATTACTAATGGCACTATAAAGCCACCAAATCCGGAGACCAGATCCAATAATTGACTTAAATGTGTGAGAACTATGGTTTGTCTGTCTTCTTTCATTAGTTTATTTTTTTATAGGACGCAATTGTAACCTATTCGTTACAGTAACCTAAATTATGATATCTTACGTAACTTCGCAAAATAATTTATTAACGAATGCATCAAAACTACGCAGTCAAGAATGACACAATTATAGCACTGGCCACTTCATCCGGAGTTGGAGCAATTGCAGTGATACGCCTTTCCGGTAAAGACTCTATTATAATTGTAAATGAATATTTCCGTTCAAAATTTGGTTCAAAAGATCTAACTACAGTAAAATCGCATACGGTTCATCTGGGTGATATCATAGAAAATAAAAATATTATTGATGAAGTACTGGTTTCGGTTTTTAAAGATCCAAATTCTTACACAGGAGAAAATGTGGTAGAAATAAGCTGTCATGGCTCTGTCTATGTCCAGCAAGAAATTTTGCAATTATTCCTAAAAAATGGTGTTCGCCATGCCGATGCAGGTGAATTTACCCTGCGCGCTTTTATCAACGGAAAAATGGATCTAAGTCAGGCAGAGGCTGTTGCCGATCTTATCGCTTCAGATTCAAAAGCCTCTCATCAAATTGCCATGCAACAGATGCGTGGTGGTTTTTCATCTGAAATTGCCTTGCTTAGAGAACAGCTTTTGAATTTTGCATCGCTCATAGAGTTAGAGTTGGATTTCGCAGAGGAAGATGTAGAATTTGCAGACAGAAAACAATTTCAAGAATTAATAAGCAAGATCAGCACTGTTTTAAAACGATTGATCGATTCCTTCGCTTTAGGGAATGTTTTCAAAAATGGTATCCCAATTGCTATTGTTGGAGAACCAAATGTGGGAAAATCTACTTTGCTCAACGCCCTTTTAAATGAAGAAAAGGCCATTGTTTCAGAAATTCCGGGGACTACTCGCGATGCCATTGAGGATGAGATTATAATTGATGGCGTAGCTTTTCGATTTATAGATACCGCTGGAATTAGAGATACTAAAGATGTTGTTGAGAGTATCGGCATAAAGAAAACCTTCGAAAATATTGAGAAAGCACAACTTGTATTGCATCTGGTTGATGCAAACAAGATAAAGGAGGAAAGAAAAAATAAAAAAGATTTTAGTGTTTTTGGTGAGATACAAGAATTAAGGAATAAGTACCCTAATAAAAAGATTCTTACAATTATAAATAAAGTTGACTTACTCTCGGATCTAGAAAGTATTGATCTCAAAACTAAGAACTCAGAATTACTATTCCTCTCTGCCAAAAACAAAACCGGAATAGACGATTTAATACAAAACCTAACTGATCTAGCAAATATTGGAGCTTTGAGTGGTAATGAAACCATAGTTAGTAATTCACGTCATTTTGAAGCGCTCAATAATGCATTGAATTCACTTCAAGAAGTGCAAAAAGGGTTAGATAATAATATCTCTTCTGATCTGTTTGCTATTGATATACGTCATGCCTTGTACCACCTGGGTGAAATCACAGGAGAGATCACAACCGAAGACCTTCTAGGAAATATCTTTGCTAATTTCTGTATCGGAAAGTAACTTCAATTAACAAATCAAAACGAGATTGATCTTGAAGAGGAATACAATTAGTTATTTCGCAACGGGTACTTATAAGGCGAAAACGTGAAGAGCTTCATCGAAAAAGCCAAGAAACGATGTATCCAAGTATGGTACTTTTTGCCAAAGTGATAACTTACTACCAAAAGTAAGAGAAAGTGCATGTACGGTCGCACCCTATGGTAACACATACCCCTTTAAAACCCTCAACTTCACATAAGGTTTTTGATTAATTTTTAATCAACTTCCTCACAGTTGAACCATTTTCAGAACTAATTTTAATCATGTAAATACCTCTTGATAAATCACGAAGATCAACAGTTTCAAAATTAGAACATGTTTTATAACATGTTTTGACTTGCTACTTAACATGTTTTCCTTCCGAATATAATTGTAAACTTACAGATTGCAATTCAGTTTTTTGAATGTAAGGCAACATAATTACATCAAATTGTTCAGAATTTCAACTATTCGCAACATAGTAACTATGTTTTGAAACCAATTAATTCCGATATTTAAATAGTTTTTTTATCATAAAAGTGATGTAAAATGAATAACAAACTTGAAAGTTTAACTATAAGAATTGGCTTTATATTGGCAGGCGCAATAATTGCCATAACGGGAATAAGCTATGCTATGCACTCACCTTTCAATATACGATTGCTTGTCTGGCTTATTGCAATAACTTTTGTTGGCATTGGTCTTATTTGCCTCGAATGGCCACGGGCATTCGGTGGCTCTCCTGGCAAAGTACCGAAAGGGAATCAAAAACTTTTCCTTTTGGCCGCTATTCCATTTGGTTATATTTTGGACAGCCAGATTTGTGGTCTTGGACTTATGGCCTGTAATAGTGCGTGTAACGTGATAAGTTATGCTACAATAGCTCTTGCAATAATTTTGGCATTTCGTATTAATCAAGACAAACCAGTTGCTATTGTATTAATCCCGATAGTGATTCTTAGTTTAATCCCCCATTGTATCTGTGATGCCCCCATAAACGCTATTTGGCATAATCTCTTAAATGGGGTAGCTCCAACATGTTATATCATCCCGCTGGCTACAACGCTGTTTGCATTAACTGCCATGAGGGGAAGACGAACACTTCTTAGTACTATCCTCGTTGTTGTTATGCTAATAGTAACTCTTTTCATCGCAGTTGGTAATCCACTATTTGGATTTCCTTGGGAAGGATGTGTTGGAAATCATGATATGATGTAACTCTTTTTAATTAAATATAAGTATGTAACCTATGAAAGATCAAAATCAAGAAGTTAAAACGCATGAAAAACATGGAGTAGCCCGTACTATAGAGGTAATAGCTTGGGGAGTATTTTTTATTTGGGTGGGTATAGCATTTACCATCAGTGTAGAAAAAGCAATCGGCCTGGTAGTTATTGGTATCATCACATTAGGTGGACAGGCCGCCCGTAGATTCTATGGCCTGAAACTGGAAGGATTTTGGGTAATTGTAGGCCTCTGTTTTATCGCGGGCGGATTGTGGGAATTTTTCAAACCGGAATTTAACTTAGTTCCCATTTTACTTATAATAGTTGGTTTAGCATTGATTTATTCGGTTTCGAAGAAACACTAGAAGAAGAATAAATAAGTCGAAAGAGAAGTAAGGGTGTTACTTCACTTGTGATTCAACATAATTAGAGGTCCTCACACTGTCCAATAAAAAATTGTTATTTTTTTGACTGTCTGGCAGTTTAAAAGTAGTGCTGAAGCTTTTTTAAGGTTTTCTCAAACTATCAATTTTATGGTTCACCTAGCATTTATTACTCCGAAGACTGTGGGTGCTAGATTTAGATTTTATTGTTAATCTTAACCCTACTAATTGATTTTAGTGGGGTTTTTATGTAGCGAGTCGCTACGTTTTAGATTGTCCGGATTCTATCTCCTTAAACAACTTAGTACAAAGCTCCTGTTGTTTTATTAGTTCAAACTTATGACCGAACATTTCCTGTAGGGTCAAACCATCGGGTTTAACTTTCTTTAGATCCATTAACTTTTTAAATTCCTTTCCGAATTGGTTCATCTATCAAATGTATAAAAAAAGAATTGCTACGAATAAAGGCAAAATTCATATAGTCCATCCCTAACTTTGAGGTATGACGATGTATCCAATTATGGTACTTTTTACCAAAGTGATAACTGACTACCATAAGTACGGGAAAGTGCATGTATGGTTATAGCCTATGGTAATACATATCTCTTTAAAACCCTCAACTCACATAAGGATTTGATTAATTTTTAATCAACTTCCTAACAGTTGAAGCATTTTCAGAACTAATTTTAATCAAATAAATACCTCTTGATAAATCACCATGATAAATTCCATTACCCCATTTACAACAGATTGTCAATTTTTATAAACCCCATTGTATTCACTTCCCATATAAGAACCCCACTTAATATCACTATTTAAGTGAACTGTTGTATCAATTCTGTTTATTTGCATACCATCAAAAGCATAGGTTTTTTTAGTATTATTACTATGGACATAAATAATATCAATGAATCCATTTTTATCAACATCCCCTATCCATGGCGTTGAAGCAACATTATGACCGGGTAATTTCAACTCCAAAAGAGTGACTTCATTATTATTGAAAGAAATAACTGCCAAATCGGTATAGAAACTCTTTTGTTGAATGCTATCCACTACTTGATAATTAACCGATAACAATGCCTCATCTCTTCCATCATTGTCTATATCGAAAATAATTGGTGTACTGGTTTGATAAAAACCTAATGAATCTTCAAATTCAATAGCTCCATTCCTACCATTGATCATGACTTGTTTTGACCATTCCAATTTAGGCCAGACTCCTTGTGCATAGGATACAAAAAAATCAGGAATTGAATCACCTGTAAGATTCCCAATAGCCAATGAACTATAAGCCTCAGTATTCGGGATTTGAACCGACCATATATTCTTGTGGTTACTCCCATCAAAAGCCATTATTCTGCCGTCAACTGAATTAGCCACAATATCAGGTATTTTATCTTCATTTAAATCAACCCATACAGCAGGACCAATAAAGCCTTTAGTAGTACTAGTTGCCAATTGAATTGAATGAGACAAATCTCCAGCCAATATTTCTGCCAAAGAGGTCACATACAAACTTCCTCCAATAGTTTCACCACCCGTACCATAAATCACATTTTTAATGGTATCAGACTCATAAGGTAAAACCGAAACCGACATATAAGTTTCCTTTCCATCCGGCATAGGCGCTTTACTTATGACATGGCCATTTAATCCATCTATAATTACTAAATTTCCGGCCGGCCTTTTTGCGTCATATGGCTCTGCCCAAACATCGCCCCCGTTAGAAACCAAAATATCTTCAAATCCATCGTTATTCTGATCTGGAATAAACTGAGGATTGTAAAAATTAAACCATTTATTCTTTTCAAATACAGGCACTTTGAACCTCCATATTACCTTTCCTGAACTTCCATCAATTGCCATCAATTCGGCAGACCTTCCACCAATGAATACATCCTTAATGCTATCATTATTAATATCTTTAAGAGTTGCAGAGCCAAAAATCTGATCGCTGGCACTAACATTCCATAGCAAATGACCATTCTTACCGTCAATTGCTATCACCGCACTATCGCAAGGCATAAATTCCAACCTGCCAGCACCCAAAACTATGTCTCCTATTCCGTCATTATTGAAATCTGATATTCTCGGAGAAGAAAAAGTACCAATACCAGGCAATACTTTTTTCCATGTTTTCTGAGAATATACAACTGTAAAATAAATAATTAAAGTAAGGCTTATTAACATTTTAAAAAGTTTATTACTACCCATGTATATTGAAATTATTTATTAATTATAGATATTGAAAATTATACCAAAATATTAAATAGTTGGAGGAATTAATTCAACAGATGGAAGTTTTGGAAAAATGGCATCAAATATTCTCATAGTGAAGAATTAGAAATAAATCACTTAAAGCTACCCAAAACAAATTTAGAACAATCCGGGGTATATTATTTTATTTTAAAATAACTGGATGGGCAAATA
>PVMK01115977.1_pt1 | contig 36031 bp, 45 predicted proteins | sample 1853481 | NCBI WGS metagenome assembly PVMK01 (sample SAMN08533507, study PRJNA380276) | Marine sediment metagenome, whole genome shotgun sequencing project. | reverse complement strand
CGCTGTGAACCGCCCGAAGGTGTCGGTCTTGCTGTCAGCGACAAATTCCAGTTTCATCGGACGCGTGAGGCTTTTCCAATTCTTTTCCATCATGGTCATTATCCCTTTTTGATGGACCGCTTACTTGGAGTAGAGCTCAACTATGAGCTGTTCATTTACCGGCATGGCAATCTCTCCTCTGGCAGGGTAGCTCTTGAAATATCCTTTGAACTTGGGAGCTTCCAACTCTAACCAGACAGGAGTGCTCTTTCTCTCAGCCGAAACCAGAGCCTCCTGGATCCTGACTGAAGTCCGGCTTTTCTCCCGGATCTCGATCTGATCTCCGGGCTTCATCAGAAAAGATGGGATATTAACCTTTCGGCCGTTAACCTGAATGTGTCCATGCCGCACAAGCTGGCGGGCGTCGGCCCTTGAACCGGCAAAACCAAGCCTGAACACTGTGTTGTCCAGTCTCCGCTCCAAAAGGATGAGCAGGTTCTCACCGGTAACGCCCTTCTGGCGGTCAGCCATTGCAAAATAGTTCCGAAACTGCCCCTCCATGACACCATAGATCCTTCTGGCCTTCTGCTTTTCACGGAGCTGCACGCCATAATCGGAATGCTTGATCCGTCTGGTCCCATGCTGCCCAGGGGGGTAGGGTCTGCGCTCAACAGCGCACTTATCTGAATAACACCGGTCTCCCTTGAGGAAGAGCTTGGCGCCCTCCCTGCGGCAGAGCCGACAGACTGATTCTCGGTACCTCGCCAATTTACTCCTCCTTATGTCAGACCCGGCGCCTCTTTGGCGGACGGCATCCGTTATGAGGGATAGGTGTCACATCCTGAATCAATGTGATTTCCAGCCCGGAAGCCTGAAGCGACCTGAGGGCCGCTTCCCGGCCTGAGCCAGGCCCCTTTACCAGGACATCAACCTTCCGCACCCCGTGTTCCATCGCCTTCTTGGCAACGTCTTCTGCCGCCAACTGTGCAGCGAATGGGGTACTCTTCCTTGATCCTTTGAACCCCTTGCTTCCGGCACTGCACCATGCAAGAGTGTTTCCGGATGGATCTGTAATAGTAATGATCGTATTGTTGAATGTGGCTTGTATGTGTGCCACGCCGACAGGAACGTTTTTCTTAACCCTCCTGCCTGACCCTTTTTTAGGTTTTGCCATCTGGCCCTCCAGTGCTTGAGCTATCTCTTCTTCCGACCGCCAATGGACGGGCGGTGTCCCTTCCTGGATCTTGCGTTCGTCTTGGTCCTTTGACCCCGGACAGGAAGTCCACGCCTGTGACGCAGTCCCTCGTAACTACCAAGATCCATCTTACTCTTGATGTTGAAGGAGATCTCTCTACGAAGATCTCCCTCCACCATGTGGTTCTTGACGATAAGATCCCTGAGCCGGATAACCTGACCTTCGTCCAGATCAATGACCCTTGTATCCGGATCGACGTCAGCTTCCTGTACGATCTTGGTAGCCGTGGTCTGCCCAATTCCATATATATAGGTCAGGGCGACCTCTACTCTCTTATTCCTGGGTAAATCAACTCCGGCTATACGAGCCACGCGAACACCTCCTGGTATCAGCCCTGACGCTGTTTATGCTTGGGGTTCTCACAGAGCACCCGGACAATACGTTTTCGCCGGATGATCTTGCATTTATCACACATCTTCTTTACAGAAGGTCGAACTTTCATGACATCCTCTTTCTTGTGGGGCTAATATTCTATTTGGCCCGATAAGTGATCCTGCCCCGCGTTAAATCATAGGGAGACAGTTCAACGGTCACTTTGTCCCCCGGCAGGATCCTTATGTAATGCATCCGCATTTTCCCCGAAATATGGGCCAGAACCTGATGACCATTCTCCAGTTCCACACGGAACATGGCGTTAGGCAGAGGCTCTACTACCTTTCCTTCTACTTCAATTGCTTCTTCCTTAGCCATCCGTTCCCGTTCTCCTCTCCGAGTGGTGCGTCCATGGTAAGTATCTTCGGCCCACTGTCAGTCACCGCTATGGTGTGCTCAAAATGCGCTGAAAGACTGCCGTCGCTGGTGACTGCCGTCCAGCCGTCATCCAGAACATGAACATCGTCAGCCCCGGCGTTGACCATTGGTTCTATCGCCAGTGTCATACCCTTCTTGAGACGGACCCCCCATTGGGATTCACCGTAGTTGGGTATCTGAGGTTCCTCGTGTAAATTCCGCCCTATCCCATGGCCAACGAAGACTTTGACGACTGAAAAACCGTTGCTCTCCACGTGGCTCTGGACGGCATGGGAGATATCTCCGATGCGGTTTCCAACCACAGCGGCCTTGATGCCTATGAAAAGAGCCTCTCGGGTCACGTCCAGGAGCCGCAAGGTATCCTTTGGCGTTTCCCCCACCGAAAGAGTAACAGCCGCATCAGCATAAAACCCGCTGTGGAGGGCTCCGAAATCCAACCCGACAATATCCCCGTCTTTAAGAACTCTGCTCCCGGAGGGAATACCGTGCACCACTTCTTCATTTACCGACACACAGATAACAGCCGGGTAGCCGTTGTACCCCTTGAAGGCCGGAACAACATTGAGGATCCGAGCCATCCTGTCCGCTTCTTCCGCTATATCCATGGTGGTGATACCGGGCCTCACCACCTCTTTCATCCTCTGTAGAATCTTTGCTACTGAACGACCGCCTTCCTGCATCAGGGCGATCTCGGAGACCGATTTTCTGTGGATCATAACCGCTGCTGTTTACCGGGACCTGACCTCCGCAGGGAGGTTCAGTTCCCCGCAGCCTTGAGGACCCTGGAGAAAATCTCCTCGATACTTCCTGTTCCCTCTATCCGCCTCAGCTTGCCCTGCTTTTCATAATAAGCGATCAGGGGCTGGGTCTGTTCACTGTAAACTGTCAGGCGCTGGCGTATGGTTGCTTCCTTGTCGTCATCCCGCTGGTACAGTTCCCCGCTGCAGCGGTCACATATCCCCTCCCTGGCAGAGGGGTTGAAAACGACGTGAAAACTCTCGCCGCATTCCTTACACATCCTGCGTCCCGTCAAGCGGTTGACGAGTTCCTCATCATCCACCTCGATACTGATTACGTGATCAATGTTCCTGCCAAGATCATCGAGGATCTCCTGAAGCGCATCGGCCTGGGGGATCGTCCTCGGAAACCCATCGAGGATGAACCCATCTGTGGCATCTTCTTCGCGGAGCCTCTCAGCAATTATCCCGATAACGACTCGGTCAGGGACGAGCTCCCCGCGATCCATGAAACCCTTGGCCTCGACACCCAGGGTCGTGCCCTCGCGGACCGCTGCGCGAAGAATATCTCCGGTGGACACCTGGGGAGTGTTCCACTTGTCGATCATCAGTTTGGCCTGGGTCCCTTTACCGGCCCCAGGAGGACCCAACAGGATGAAATCCATCATCGTCTCCCCTTAACCCGGCCTTTCTTCATGAACCCTTCATAATGCCTTGTTACCAGGTGTGTCTCCACCTGTGTAACAGTGTCTAACGCCACACCGATTACGATAAGAAGCCCCGTGCCGCCGAAATAGAACGGAACATTGAAGATTCGGTAGAGGATTTCAGGCAGCACACAGACGGCCGACAGGTAGATCGCACCGCCAAAGGTGATCCTTGAAAGGACCCTGTCAATGTACTCCGAGGTTTTCCGACCGGGTCGTATCCCCGGGATGTATCCTCCGTACTTTTTCAGGTTTTCGGCCACATCAATGGGGTTGAACTGGATCGCTGTGTAGAAGTAACAGAAAAAAATGATAAGCCCGACATATAATACTGTGTAAAGCGCCTGGCCCGGCGCGAAGACATCCGCTACCGACTTCACGATAGGACTCTGGATGAACCCTGCAATGGTCGCTGGGAACATCAGGATCGACGAAGCAAAGATGGGTGGAATCACTCCTGCGGTGTTGACCTTCAAGGGCAAGTGAGTGCTCTGACCACCGTACATTTTTCTGCCCACGACCCGTTTGGCGTATTGAACGGGGATCTTTCGCTGACCGCGTTCCATGAAAATGATGAAGGCTACAGCTCCCACCATGAGCACAAGAACGAAAATCATCAGGAATGCCGATATTTCTCCAGTTCGAAGCAGAGTGAATGTCTGCCCCGTGGCGGTGGGCATCCTGGCGACGATGCCTGCGAAAATGATAAGGGAGATCCCGTTGCCTATCCCTCTTTCCGTGATCTGTTCCCCGAGCCACATGATGAAGGCCGTACCGGCCGTCATCGTGAGGACAGTCATGAATCTGAAACCCCATCCTGGAACAGGGACAATAGCCGCGCCACCCGGGCTGGTCATTTGCTCCAGCCCTATGGAGATCCCGAAACTCTGGAAAGCTGCAAGTCCGACTGTTCCATAACGCGTATATCGTATTATCGTACGGCGGCCGGCCTCACCCTCTTTGGACAGACGCTCCAGGTGGGGTATGACGACCGTCAGAAGTTGAATGATAATACTGGCCGAAATATAGGGCATTATCCCGAGGGCGAAGATGGCCATCCTCTCGAGTGCGCCCCCTGCAAACATGTCGAAGAAACCCAGAAGGGTCCCGGCCGCCTGCTTGAAGAACTCACCCAGCGCCGCTCCGTCAATGCCCGGAGTCGGGATGTGGGCACCTACTCTGTAGATGGCCAATAACCCGAAGGTAAAGAAGATCCGTCTTTTCAGCTCAGGTATCTTGAAGATGTTCAGCATGCTGGCAAACAATGGGACCCCCTCAAATGATCTCTACTTTTCCGCCGGCCTTTTCGATCTTGGTGGCCGCCGCTGCGCTGACTTTATGTGCTCTAACGGTAACGGCACGGGCAAGATCTCCCTCGGCCAGGATCTTGACCGGCATTCCCTTGCGCGCGAGACGCAGCTTGACCATCAGGTCAGGATCGATAAAATCCACATCCTCTACCCTGGCCAGTTCACGAAGGTTGACAACCGTGTACTCGGTACGGAATATATTGGTGAAGCCGCGTTTGGGAAGACGCCGCTGTAAAGGCATCTGTCCACCCTCGAATCCGGCTTTCACACTGCCACCGGAACGGGACAACTGGCCGTTGTGACCGCGACCGCAGGTCTTCCCTGAACCGCTGCCGGGACCACGTCCAACACGTTTGCGGTTCTTGACTGCCCCCTTTGCGGGTTTTAGTCTGTCAAGCATCTATTCTTCCTCCACAGTCTCGACCCTGAGGAGATGCGATACCTTCTCGACCATCCCCCGAATGCAAGGGTTGTCCTCATGCCGGACCGTCTGGTTTAGCTTCCTCAATCCCAGGCTGCGCACCACCTTGTGGTGTTTGCCTGGCCTGCCTATGGTGCTTTTCACCAATGTCACATCGATCTTGGCCATCACGCTGTCTCCCAAACTAGCCGTGTAGTATCTCGCTGACTTTCTTGCCGCGAATATTCGCTATGTCTTCAGGGCTCCTTACTGACAGGAGACCCTGCATGACAGCTTTTAGAACGTTGTTGGGGTTATTTGTCCCGATACACTTGGTAAGTATGTCTTTGACGCCAACGGCCTCCATTATGGCCCGAACTGGCCCTCCGGCGATAACTCCGGTACCCGGGCTGGCCGGTTTGAGGAGTACCCTGGCAGCTCCCCACCTCCCCATGACCTGGTGGTGGATAGTAGCGCCTTTCAGGGGAATCCTGTACAGGCTTTTTTTGGCGTTTTCGATGCTCTTGCGGATAGCTTCGGGAACTTCGTTGGCCTTCCCATATCCGACGCCCACAAGACCCTTACCGTCCCCTACCACCACAAGGGCACTGAAGCGGAACCTCCGCCCACCCTTGACGACTTTGGCTACACGGTTGATAAATACGACCTTGTCGATGAGCTCTGTCTCGTCGATGGTTACGTCTCTCAACGGTTGTTTAAAGGTTTTCTTCATACTTATGCACCTATCGTCCTGTCTGATGTCCCGGGCCCCGTGAATCTAGAACTTCAGGCCCCCGTCCCTGGCGGCTTCCGCAAGTGCCTTGACCCGGCCGTGGTATTTGAACCCGCCCCGATCAAAAGAAACCGTCGCTATCTTCTTCGTAACAGCACGCTCGGCCAGGAGTTTTCCTACCTCCCGGGCCGCCTCAATATTCCCACCGCTCTTGGTTGATCCGCGAAGCGGCGTTTCCATGGTAGATGCACTTGTCAATACGGTACCCATATCGTCATTGATGATCTGTGCGTAGATATGACGGGTACTCCTGAAAACCGACAGCCGCGGATTTTCCGCTGTTCCGTGCACCTTGCTTCTAATACGCCTCCGCCTGTTCAAGCGGCTTCTCTTCTTGTCATCGATCCTGCCCACTTTGTTAACCCTCCAAAGCAGCGCCTATACGCCTGTTTTGCCGGCCTTGCGCCTGATTTTTTCCCCGACGTACATGATCCCCTTGCCTTTGTAGGGTTCGGGGGGGCCTGATCGCCCGGATATCAGCCGCCGTCTGACCGACCTTTTCTTTGTCGATTCCGCTGATGGTTATCCGGTTGGACTTGCTCACCTCTGCTGAAATGCCCTCGGGCAGAATAAACTCGACGGGATGAGAAAAACCGACATGGATCTCAAGGCCCTTGCCCTTGGGCATGGCTCTGTAACCGACACCCACCATATCCAGTTCCTTCTTGTATCCCTCTGAAACCCCCACCACCATATTGTTGAGCAGGGTGCGGGTCAGGCCATGGAAGGAGGTCTTCTCCTTGGGCCGTGAAGGAGGAAGCACCTGCATGCTGTCGCCGGTAATTTCGACCTCGACTCCCACTGGAAGATCCCGGCTCAGGAGCCCCTTTGGACCCTTGACCGTAGCCTTGCGGCCGTCAAGTTTCACCTCGACCCCGCTAGGGATGGGAACCGGCTGTTTTGCTATTCTCGACATGGCTGTTCTCTCCAAAATTTCTTTTCAAACCTGCCGACTGGCAGGCAGTGAACCAGCGGTTTTCACCAGATATAACAGAGAACCTCTCCACCGACGTTCTGCACCTTTGATTCCCTGTCAGTGAGAATACCCCTCGAAGTCGACAGGATTGCTATTCCGAGTCCGTTGAGCACTCTTGGAACCTCCCTGGCACCTACATAAACACGCCTTCCTGGTTTGCTTATCCGCTTCAGGTTCTCAATGGCGGGAGTGTCGGGTTCCCCGTACTTCAAAGTGATCCGGATGACACCCTGTTTGGTGTCCTCGATCATCCTGTAGTTGATGATGTAACCCTCATCCCTCAGTATCCGAGCGATACCTTCCTTCAGCGCGGAAGCGGGAACATCCACTTTTTCCTTACCGACCATGAGAGCATTACGAATCCTCGTAAGCATGTCAGCGATGGGATCAGTCATGGACATATCTACAATCCTCCTACCAGCTAGCCTTGACAACGCCAGGGATCTCTCCCGCAAGGGCCCGGTTTCTGAAACAGATCCTGCACATGGCGAAGCGTCTCAGGTACGCCCGGGCCCGGCCACAGATTGGACATCTGTTGTAAGCGCGGACAGCGTATTTGGGTTTTCGTCTGGCCTTGTTAACTAGACCTTTCTTAGCCATTTCTCCTCCAGTCCTACTTTTTGAACGGAATACCGAGAATGCCAAGAAGCTCCTTGGCCTCCTCATCGGTCTTTGCACTCGTTACAATAGTGACATTCATTCCCTTGATTTTCTCTACATCGTCGTAATTGACTTCCGGGAATATAAGCTGCTCCCGTACACCGAGCGTATAGTTGCCCCGTCCGTCAAAACCCCTGGGAGAGACACCTTTAAAGTCCCTGACCCTGGGAAGCGCAACGTTGAGAAGCCGGTAAACGAAATCATTCATCCGCTTTCTTCTCAGGGTCACACGGCACCCAATGGGGTTGCCCTCCCGGAGCTTGAAATTAGCAATGGATTTTCTGGCCCTGGTGATCACCGGCCTCTGGCCTGTGATCTTGGACAGTTCCTCAATTGAGGTGTCCAGAACGCGTGCATTTTCCAGTGCTTCGCCCAGTCCCATGTTGATCACGACCTTTTCCAGTCTCGGCACCTGCATGACGTTGCTGTAGTTGAACGTCTTCATCATGGCCGGCACGACCTCTTCCCTGTATCTTTTCTGAATGTCACTCATGGGAACTCACTCCCGATCAGTCAAAGGATTCGCCGCAGCCGGCGCACAGGCGGACGGCATGGCCATCCTCCAGACGTTGTCTGCGGATTCGGACGCCTTTACCACACTTCTCACAGAAAAGCATGACGTTGGAAAGGTGAACAGCCCCTTCCCGCTCTATGATGCCACCCTGCTTCTGGCCGCTGGTGGGCTTCTGGTGGCGCTTGATGAAGTTCACTTTCTCCACGATAACTCTGTCCTTGTCTCTGAGGACGCGAAGAACCTTGCCTTTTTTACCTTTTTCCTTACCCGCTTTAACAACGACTATGTCGTTTCTTTTAATAGCGATCCCAGCCATGGCAGTCTCCTAGAGAACCTCGGGTGCGAGTGAGACGATCTTCATGAAGTTCTTCCCTCTCAGTTCCCGGGCAATGGGGCCGAAGATACGCGTACCTACCGGCTCTCGTGCCTCGTTGATAATAACCGCCGCATTGTTATCGAAACGGATATAGGATCCGTCCGGCCTACGGACCTCTTTCCTGGTCCGGACGATAACAGCCCTGTGCACGTCTCCCTTTTTGACTTTGGATTCGGGCACAGCCTCCTTTATGGAGACCACTATAATGTCGCCCACGCTGGCCGATTTACGTTTCGAGCCGCCAAGTATCCTGAAACACAGGACTTTCTTAGCGCCGCTGTTATCGGCAACGTCGAGCATCGTTTCAACCTTGATCATCTCTCATTCCCTCTTTACGATGCGTGTTTCAGTCCTGTGGGCCCCGCTCCAGGATATCCAGGAGCCGCCATCTCTTGTCCTTTGACAGTGGTCGCGTTTCGACGATCCTGACGGTGTCGCCAATATTAAGGTCGTTCTTCTCGTCATGGACCTTGTATTTGACCCGCTTGCTCACATATTTTTTGTATACAGGGTGGGCGAAACGTCGCTGGACCTGCACAACAGCTGTCTTGTCCATGCGGTTGCTCACCACAGTTCCACTAATGATCTTCCGTTGGGTGGTTCCAGTTTCCGGCATCACTCAGTCCTCTCGACCGACCGCTCTTTCTGGGCGATCACTGTCTTGATCCGCGCCAGAACCTTCCTGGTCAGCGGCAGACGCATTGGGTTCTCCATCTGGTTGGTGGCCAGTTGAAAACGCAGGTTAAAAAGCTCCGCGTTGAGGTCGCTTTCCTTCTGGCGAAGTTCGTCCATTGTCAGGTCCCGAAGCTCACTTGCCTTCATCACAGTTCCTCCCTGACAAGGATCTTGGTTTTAATGGGAAGTTTGTGGGAAGCGAGCCTCATGGCCTCCTTGGCTACGGATTCCGTAACACCTTCGAGTTCATACAGTACGCGTCCCGGCTTGACGACCGCTACCCATGCTTCCGGCGAACCTTTGCCCTTACCCATCCTGGTTTCAGCGGGTTTCTTTGTAATGGGCTTGTCAGGGAAAATCCGGATCCACACCTTGCCTCCCCTTTTGACGTGCCGGGTAATAGCGATACGAGCAGATTCGATCTGGCGCGCTGTTATCCATCCAGGTGTAAGGGCCTGGAGCCCGAAATCTCCGAAGCTGAGCTTATTGCCGCGCATTGCGGCGCCTCTCATGCGCCCCCGCATCTGTTTTCTGTATTTGACTTTCTTGGGCATTAACATGTCGCTATCTCCCGCCAGAAACCCATTTCGGGTTCTGGATCTACACTATTCATCAGGCCTTGAGTTCGTCTCCGGCCGCCTCTTTTCCTGTGATCATTCCCTTGAAGACCCACACCTTCACTCCGATGATGCCGTAGGTCGTCTTGGCCTCCGCAAATCCGTAATCTATATCCGCCCTGAGAGTTTGAAGCGGTACACGACCTTCCCGGTACCATTCCCGGCGTGACATCTCAGCACCGTTGAGGCGACCGGCGACCATTACCTTGATGCCCTGGGCACCGAACCTGAGAGCTGATGAAACACTTCTCTTGAGGGCGCGCCTGAAAGCGACACGTCTTTCGAGCTGTCCCGCGATGTTCTCCGCAACCAATTGGGCTTCTATTTCAGGTTTGCGAACCTCAACAATGTTAATGAAGATGTCCTTTTCAGTCATCTTCTGGATCTCGCGGCGCAGCGCCTCGACTTCGGAGCCCTTTTTCCCGATGATGATGCCGGGCCGGGCCGCATGGATGTTGATCCTCGCCCGTTTGGCTGTTCTTTCGATGATGATGCTCGACACTCCGGCGTTGAAAAGCCGTTCCTTTATGTAGGCTCGAATACGGATATCTTCGTGCAGAAGCTTCGCATAGTCTTTTTCCGCGTACCAGCGTGAATCCCAGTCCTTAATAACGCCTAAACGGAAACCCTTAGGGTGAACTTTCTGGCCCAAAACCTTCCTCCTTACTTCTCGGAGAGGACAACAGTTATATGACTCGTCCTCTTTCGGATCATGGTAGCCCTTCCCATGGCTCGAGGCATGAACCTCTTCATAGTTGGACCCTCATCCACGAAGGCCCTGGAAACGATAAGGCCATCAGTGCTCATTTCGTGATTATTTTCCGCGTTTGCCAGGGCAGATTTAATAATTTTGGCAACAACAGGAGCTGCTGCTTTCCTCACCAGGCTGAGGGTCTTGAGCGCTTCCTCCGCCGGCTTGCCCCGGACCATGTCCATGACCAGCCTCACCTTCCTGGGTGCTATCCGGACATGTCTTGCTTTAGCTGTCGATTCCATGTTTTATCCTTAGTATTCAGGAGTATTCAGAGTTTCCAGGACGCGGCTACTTCTTGCCTCTCCTGTCGGCCTTGGATGTATGTCCTTTATACGTCCTCGTTGGAGAAAACTCCCCGAGCCTCTGCCCGACCATATTCTCGGTTACGAAGACCGGTATGAATTTATTTCCGTTGTGGACAGCGAAGGTGTACCCCACCATCTCAGGGATTATCATGGACCTTCGGGACCATGTCTTGACGACTTTTTTATCACCGCTCTCCTCCATGGCATTTACCTTGTTTAAAAGGTGATCGTCCACAAAGGGGCCTTTTTTAATGGACCTGGCCAACGCTACCCTCCCGTTTTAGGACCGCTTTTTAACAATATAGCGATCAGAATTCTTGTTTTTCTGCCTCGTTTTGTAACCCTTGGTGGGTTTCCCCCAGGGTGTACAGGGATGGCGCCCGCCTGAGCTCTTGCCCTCCCCGCCGCCCATGGGGTGATCCACAGGGTTCATGGCAACACCTCTGACGTTGGGCCTCTTGCCGAGCCACCTGGACCGGCCAGCTTTACCGATGGAAATGATTTCGTGCTGCGGGTTGCTGACCTGCCCTACCGTGGCCATACACTCCAAACGCACCATCCGGATCTCGCCCGAAGGAAGTCTGAGAGTTGCATAATTCCCTTCCTTGGCCATGAGTTGGGCATAGTTTCCAGCGCTGCGCACCATCTGCCCACCCTTGCTTTCCTTGAGTTCGACATTGTGGACCTGGGTTCCGAGGGGAACATTGCGAAGCTTCATTGCGTTCCCAGGCTTTATATCAGTTTTCTCGTCGCTGATTATCTCATCCCCCACATTGAGATTCTGGGGTGCGAGAATATATCTTTTCTCACCGTCGACGTACGCTAAAAGGGCAATGTAGGCACTGCGGTTGGGATCGTACTCGATGGATTTCACCTTCGCTGGAATCCCGAACTTGTTGCGTTTGAAATCTACAATCCGGTACCGCCTCTTGTGACCCCCACCGCGCTGCCAGGCGGTGATACGCCCGGTATTGTTCCTCCCACCCGTCTTCTTGAGAGGTGCCAGGAGGCTCTTCTCGGGCTTGCTGGTCGTGACCTCGGCGAAGTCATTGATAGTCATGAAACGCCTGCCCGGTGATGTTGGTTTCAGAGTCCTGATTGCCATGTTATACGCTCCTTGTTGATGGTGCTGAAAAAGTCTCCTTTAACTTTTTCAGCGTCGGCTTGCTTGGGGCGGCCCTGCGCAAGCCTCGCAAATCCTTCGCTTGTTCTGCTTGGATTTGGGCGCCGTCTGCGGCGCTGTAGCAGCTTTATTCCAGCCTGCTAGACTCCTTCGAAAAATTCTATGGTGCTGCCCTCTTTGAGGGTCACAATGGCCTTTTTCCAATTACGGCGCCTGCCCATGTTCCGGCCCAGTCTCTTGATCTTACCGCGGACGTTAAGGACGTTGACCGACTGGACCGAGACCTGGAAAGCCTCTTCCACAGCCTTCTTGATCTCAATCTTGTTGGCGTCAGGGGCTACTTCAAAAACGACCTTGTTCTGGACTTCCTTCAAGGCAGCGTTTTTCTCTGTCAAAAGAGGCCTGAGGATCACTTTGCTGTAAGGTCTCATTGGGACAATGCTCCTTCCAACACCCCGAGTGCATTCCGGGTAACGATAAGAGTATCAAAGGCTAACACGTCGTAGATGTTGACCTTGTCGGGCGTGATGACCTTGACCCATCTCAGGTTGCCAGATGCTCTCTCGAGCTCCTCGGAAACGTTCTCGACGACGATAACGGCACTGATAACATCAAAACGATCCATGGCGGCGACCAGCTCACGGGTCTTGGGCGCCTCAAGTGCGATCTCTTCGACAACCAGAAGGCTTTCCGATGCTGCCTTGTGAGCCAAGGCGCTCTGCAAGGCCTTGCGGGACATCTTCTTGTTGATCGATTTGGAGTGGTCCCGCGGATGCGGACCAAAAACTACCCCGCGCGCGCATGTGAGGAGCACGTATCGTTCCCTGCCGTGCACGGCCTGTTCCCTTCTGCCGGAAGGGTTTGGCTCCACCCCCTCTGACATCGGTACGGCCCTTGGTCGAGTGCGTACCTCTTCTCGCACCTGCCCTGGCGGCAACAACTGCCTGGTGGATAAGTGAGGGGGTTCCCCTCTCGCTCCACCAGGGAGCAAGCTCTACCTTGCCCACAACTTCATTTTTGATATTAAGAACGTCCATCTGAGGCATGTCCTTTACCTCCCTTACGAGAGTTTGATCTCCACGTCCACGCCTGCGGAAAGATCCAGTTTCATAAGGGCGTCCACCGTCTGGGGAGTGGGTCGACTATATCCAGCATACGCTTGTGAATGCGGATCTCGAACTGTTCCCTCGACTTTTTGTCTATATGAGGCCCTTTCAGGACCGTGTAGATACCCCGCCTCGTCGGCACGGGATAGGACCGCAAACCCTGGCGCCGGTGCGCTTGGCGGTCTCCACGATCTCGGCGACCGAGGTATCCAGGATCCTGTAGTCATACGCCTTGAGTTTTATCCTGATCTTTTGCTGACCCATCCCCTTGCGGATCCTCGATTATCCCAAGGGGACTACCAAATTATCCTGTGGCTCAATTCCTACTCGACGATCTCGCTCACAACCCCGGCGCCCACGGTGCGGCCGCCCTCGCGAATGGCGAAGCGAAGTTCCTTCTCCATGGCGATGGGGGTGATCAGCTCAACCTCGATAGATACATTGTCACCGGGCATCACCATCTTCACTTCAGAAGGTAGCGTCGCTATGCCCGTAACGTCCGTTGTACGGAAATAAAACTGAGGACGATCACCGTCGAAGAACGGCGTGTGACGACCGCCCTCTTCCTTCGTCAATATGTACACCTCGCCCTTGAACTTCGTGTGAGGCTTGATGCTGCCAGGAATACACACAACCTGACCACGCTCAATATCGTCACGCTTGACACCGCGAAGCAAAAGACCAACGTTGTCGCCGGCCTGACCCTGGTCAAGAAGCTTGCGGAACATCTCAACTCCCGTCACAACCGTCTTCTGGGTCTCACGGATACCAACTATCTCTACCTCGTCGCCAACCTTGATGATCCCACGGTCAACACGACCCGTCGCCACCGTACCACGACCCGATATCGAAAATACGTCCTCTACAGGCAGCAAAAACGGCTTGTCGATCACACGCTCGGGCTCAGGTATATAACTGTCAACTGCATCCATAAGCTTGTACACAGATCCGCAATCCGCACACTCAGCATCACCGCAGCCGTGCTCCAACGCCTTTAACGCGCTGCCCATGATGATCGGAATGTCGTCTCCGGGAAACTCGTACAAAGACAACAGCTCACGAACCTCAAGCTCAACCAACTCCAAAAGCTCAGGAGCATCACCCATGTCTACCTTGTTCATGTATACAACGATGAACGGAACTCCTACCTGGCGGGCAAGCAGAATGTGCTCACGCGTCTGCGGCATAGGACCGTCAGCTGCGCTCACAACCAGGATCGCACCGTCCATCTGAGCCGCGCCAGTGATCATGTTCTTCACGTAGTCGGCGTGACCAGGACAGTCAACATGCGCGTAATGACGGTTCGCAGTCTCGTACTCAACGTGAGCCGTCGCGATCGTTATTCCACGCTCACGCTCCTCAGGTGCCTTGTCGATCTCGTCAAACGGAACGAAAGTCGCTCCACCAGAGTTCGCAAGACACTTCGTGATCGCCGCTGTAAGCGTGGTCTTGCCATGATCAACGTGACCGATCGTGCCCACGTTCACGTGCGGCTTCGTCCTCTCAAACTTCTCCTTGGACATCGTCTCCTCCTTGAGTAATCGGCCCCTTAAAGGATCCTTTAAGCAACACCCGAATGGGCGAGCACTTCCTCTGCAATATTCTGAGGCACCTTTTCATAGTGCGCGAAATGCATTGTATACGTGGCCCGCCCCTGGGTCATGGACCTGAGTTCCGTGGCGTAGCCGAACATTTCCGATAGGGGAACCTTGGCGTCAACGACCTTGGCTCCGGCCCGGTCATCCATATTGGATACCTTCCCCCTGCGGCCGCTGAGGTCCCCCATGACGTCACCCATGTACTCCTCGGGAACAACGACTTCCACATCCATCATGGGCTCTAAAAGCACAGCTCCAGCTTTCCTGGCTCCCTCTTTAAATGCCATGGAACCGGCTACTTTAAAGGCCATCTCGGAGGAATCAACCTCGTGGAAGGAACCATCGGTCAGAGCCACTTTCACGTCCAGAACGGGATACCCGCCAAGGATTCCCTGCTGGGAGGCTTCCATGACACCCTTCCCGACAGCGGGGATGTACTCTTTGGGGACAACCCCACCCACGATCTTGTTCTCGAACACGATCCCGCTCCCTGCTTCGCCGGGCTCCATCTCAAGCCAGACGTGTCCGTACTGGCCGCGACCGCCACTTTGCTTGATAAAGCGCGCTTCCGCCTTGATGGAAGCTGTGATCGTTTCCCTGTAGGCCACCTGCGGTCGACCCACGGTGGCTCCTACCTTGAATTCGCGCAGGAGCCTGTCAACAATGATCTCGAGATGCAGCTCACCCATGCCGGCAATAAGCGTCTGTCCGGTATCCGGGTCGGTTGTGACCTTGAAGGTGGGATCTTCCTGCGAAAGTTTCTGCAGAGCGGTGGCGAGCTTCTCCTGGTCAGCTTTTGTTTTGGGCTCTATAGCGATGGATATCACCGGCTCCGGGAAGTCCATTTCCTCAAGAAGCATGGGTCTGTCAGGGGAACAGAGCGTATCGCCTGTCATGGATTTCGAGAGCCCTACACAGGCAACGATGTCCCCGGAATACACATCCTTGATGTCCTCACGCTTGTTGGCGTGCATCTTCAGGAGCCTTCCGATGCGCTCCTTCCTGCCCGATGTAGCGTTGAGTACATAACTGCCAGCGGACAGGTGGCCCGCATATATCCGGATGAAGGTCAGGTGCCCTACAAAGGGATCGGTCATGATCTTGAAGGCCAGGGCAGCGAAGGGTGCGTCATCGTCAGCTTTCACTGAAATCTCATCACCGTTATCCACGAGACGCCCGACCATCTGAGAGGCATCGAGGGGCGACGGGAGGTAATCCACCGCAGCATCAAGGAGCGGCTGAACGCCCTTGTTTTTGAAGGCGCTTCCACACAAGACAGGCACGATGGCCAGCTCGAGGGTAGCTTTGCGGATGACCGACTTGATGTGGTCGAGGTCGATCTCGAGTCCTTCCAGATAGCTCTCCATGAGACTGTCGTCCATGTCGGCGAGGGATTCTATGAGCGCCTCCCGGGCGGCAGCAACCTCATCGGCCATCTCCTCCGGAATGGGTTTCTCCTCCATGGTGGCCCCAAAGGCTGAATCGTCAAAAGTGTACATGACCTCACGTACAAGGTCGATGACACCATTGAAGTTTTCCTCCGCTCCGAAAGGTATCTGGATGGGGACAGCGGTCGCGCCAAGGCGGTCCCTTATCATCTGGACCACCCTGTTAAAATCAGCCCCAATACGGTCCATCTTGTTGATAAAGGCGATCCTGGGAACCCCGTATTTATCTGCCTGCCTCCACACCGTTTCCGACTGGGGCTCCACACCGCCTACTGCGCAGAATACCGCTACAGCCCCATCCAGGACTCGAAGCGACCTTTCCACCTCAACAGTGAAATCAACGTGCCCAGGGGTATCGATGATATTGATGCGCGTGTCTTTCCAGTAAGTGGTGGTAGCTGCGGAGGTGATGGTGATGCCGCGTTCCTGTTCCTGTTCCATCCAGTCCATGACGGCGGCGCCATCATGGACCTCACCCATCTTGTGAGATACACCCGTGTAGAAGAGTATTCTCTCGGTGGTGGTCGTTTTACCGGCATCTATGTGGGCCATGATGCCAATGTTCCTATGATTTTTTAATTGATACTGCCGTGCCACATTATATCAGCAACGCTACGCGTCTGCCGCCTCCTCTACCACCTGTAATGGGCAAAGGCCTTGTTCGCCTCCGCCATACGGTGGACATCTTCTTTTTTCTTGATAGCGGCGCCCCTCTTGTTGGCAGCGTCGATAAGTTCATAGGCCAGTCTTTGTTCCATGGTCCTTTCAGTTCTTGCCTTGGCGCTCGAAAGCAGCCAACGGATGCTGAGAGCCTGCTTCCTGTCAGCTCTCACCTCCACCGGAACCTGGTATGTCGCACCGCCGACCCTCCTGGATTTAACCTCCAGTGTCGGTTTGGTGTTCTCGACTGCCTTCTTGAAAAGGACTAGGGCATCTTCTGTTTCCTTGGCCTGCATGAGGTCCATGGAGCTGTAGAAGATCCTCTCTGATAGACTCTTCTTGCCATCACGCATCATGTTATTGATGAACTTGGTGACCAGCTTGTCATGATATTTTGGATCAGGGAGAATCTCCCTCTTCTGAGCGCTCCGTCTTCGAGCCATTTCTCGCCTCCGGTTTTACTTGGGCCTCTTGGCCCCGTATTTCGACCGACTTTGCCGCCTGTCGGCCACACCAGCTGTATCCAGCGTCCCGCGAACGATGTGGTAGCGAACACCGGGCAGATCCTTGACCCTGCCGCCACGTATGAGAACGACCGAGTGCTCCTGCAGGTTGTGACCTACACCAGGGATGTAGGAGGTCACCTCGATCCCGTTGGTCAACCGCACACGGGCAACCTTCCTCAGCGCCGAGTTGGGTTTTTTGGGTGTTGTAGTATAGACGCGCATACAGACACCGCGTTTCTGCGGGCACTGCTGCATGGCCGGCGTCTTTGATTTCTTGACCATCTTCTTCCGGCTTTTTCGCACCAGCTGGTTCAATGTCGGCATGTTTCTACTCCTCGCTTCGACCGTCGGACCCAGGGCCGGTCCTGCCCGTAATGCCCCTTAAAGGGCGTAAGGAGCCTCTAGCAGCACGTTCCACCTTATTGGGATCGTGCCAGCTCCCTATCCTCCGGCTCGTAAAACTTGTAACTCTTTGTAATGAACCGGTTATTCTTTACGGATCCGTCCTCATTCAAGGCTGATATCCGCTCTAGGAAAAACTCGATGATCCTATCTATGATGAAGGTGTTTGTCAAGGGGGAAACTGTGAACTTTAAACATTTGTTAAATATTCCCAGTTTAGTTATCGGTAAACGGTAATCGGTAATCAGTAATTCAACTTCAAGTACCCTGAAATAGTGATCCTAAGCTTCGATCTACCTGTTTCTACCACCGATCACTGTTCACCGATCACTGATCACGGGCACCACACGAACTTTAACAAATAAATAGCGGGCAACCTTTCGGCAGCCCGCTAATTATTAAATGAATTTTGCGGTGCCCTACGTCCCCTCTTTCTCCTGGATGATCCGCTTTACCTCCTCCGGGATCTCGGAGGGCTTGGCACTGATGTCCTGGTAATTTTTGATCCCGGTACCAGCCGGGATAAGGCGCCCTACGATGATGTTCTCCTTGAGCCCGCGAAGGTAATCGATCTTGCCTGATATGCTGGCCTCGGTGAGGACCCTTGTCGTTTCCTGGAATGAGGCCGCGGAAAAGTAACTCTCCGTATTCAGTGCAGCCTTGGTGATCCCCTGAAGGATCGGCTTCCCAGTCGCCGGTCTTCCGCCATCCCCCAGCACACGCGCATTCTCCTCCGCGAAATTGGCACGGTCAAGCTGCTCACCTACCATGAACCGGGTATCGCCAACATCCTCTATCCGGACCTTGTTGAGCATCTGGCGGATGATCACCTCGATATGCTTGTCGTTGATCTTGACACCTTGCAGCAGGTAGACTTCCTGTACCTCATTCACGAGGTACTTCTGGAGTTCCTTCTCGCCCAGCACGTGGAGAATGTCGTGAGGGTTGGGTGAGCCGTCCATGAGCGGTTCACCAGCGCGAACCCGGTCCCCTTCGTGAACACTGATATGTTTTCCTCTAGGGATGAGATATTCGCGAGGTTCGCCCACATCGGGGCGGACTTCGATCCGCCTTTTGCCCTTCACATCGCGACCGAAATAGACCACACCGTCGATCTCGCTGATGGTAGCCTGCTCCTTGGGCACCCTGGCTTCAAACAATTCCGCAACCCTGGGAAGCCCTCCCGTGATATCCTTGGTCTTGGTAGTCTCAATAGGTATTTTGGCGATGATATCACCAGGCAGTACATCATCGTTTTCATTCACCATGACGATAGCATTGGAGGGCATGAAATACCGCGCCGTGGATTTGGTGCCCGGCACCTTGATAGTTTTACCCTCCACGTCCTTAATGGAGACTCTGGGCTTGAAGTCCGTACCCTGGTATTCTGTGATCACCTTCGATGCTATACCCGTTACCTCGTCCACCTGCTCCTTCATGGTAACGCCCTCACGGATATCACCGAATTTGATCTTGCCGCCCACCTCAGTAAGGATGGGAGTGCTGAAAGGGTCCCATTCGGCAAGAAGCATCTCCTTCTTCACCTTACTCCCGTCACCGACCTTGAACCTGGCACCGTAAATGACAGGATACTTTTTCTTTTCACGGCCGTTTTCATCAACGATGGCAACCTCACCATTACGGTTCATCACAACAAGATCGCCAAATCTGTTTTCCAGCATCGTAAGATTAATAAAACGAAGGACTCCGTCGATAGGAGCCTCCAGCGAGGTCTGCTCGATATGCCTGCTGGCCGTACCACCGATGTGGAAAGTTCTCATAGTCAGCTGCGTGCCCGGCTCCCCGATGGACTGGGCAGCGATGATACCGACCGCCTCACCCATTGCCACGAGCTGCCCCCGTGCAAGGTCACGACCGTAGCACCTGGCACAGACACCTCGCCTGGCCCGGCATGTAAGGGCTGACCTGATGGGAATTCCCTCGAACCCGAGACCGCGCTTTTCGATCTCTTCCACTGCCGCCTCGTCGATCTCTTCGGAGGCTTTGACGATCACCTCGTTAAACTCAGGATCCTTAATATCCTCCAATGCTATTCTACCGAGGATCCGTTCCTCCAGCGGCTGGATGACCTCACCTCCCTCGACGAGGGGCGTAACGATGATCCCGTCGAGTGTTTCACAGTCATCCATGGAGACGATGCATTCCTGGGCCACATCGACGAGCCTTCGCGTGAGATACCCGGAGTTGGCGGTCTTAAGGGCCGTGTCCGCGAGACCCTTGCGGGCGCCGTGGGTGGAGATGAAATATTCGAGGACCTTCAGGCCCTCCCTGAAGTTGGCCCGGATGGGCGTTTCGATGATCTCGCCGGAAGGTTTTGCCATGAGCCCGCGCATCCCGGCCAACTGCCGTATCTGCTGAGCGGAGCCCCTTGCTCCGGAATCGGCCATCATGAAAATTGAGTTGAAGGTACCAAGCCCCTCCACACCCTCCTCTTCGAGAGAGGTAATAACCTCATTGGCCACCTCTTCCGTCACCTGTGCCCATATATCAACAACCTTGTTGTAGCGTTCACCATCGGTTATGAGACCCTCAGTGTATTGTGTCTGGACCTCGGTGACATCCTTCTCAGCACGATCCAGAAGTTCCGCCTTCCGGCCGGGGATGTGCATGTCCTCGATGCAGATGGAAAGACCCGACATGGTGGCGAAGGTGAACCCCAGAGCCTTAAGGTTATCCAGCAGGTAGATAGTCTTTTCGTTACCTGCCCACATGAAGGAGTTGGTAACGATTTCACCCAGCTCCTTTTTCCGCAGAAGGCGGTTGACCATAGTAAAGGGGATCTCATCGGGTACTATATCGTAGAGCAGAACTCGCCCTACCGTCGTATCGATCATCTCACCGTCGAGGCGCACCGTGATGCTGGCCTGAAGAACTACGATGTCTCTGTCATACGCCATCCGGACGGCATCAAAGTTCGGAAACACCATCCCCTCGCCCTCTGATTTAGGCCTTTCCTTGGTCATCCAGTAGATTCCCAGGACAATATCCTGGGTCGGAACCACTATCGGCCTTCCGTTGGCCGGGGAAAGAACGTTGTTGGTGGCCAGCATAAGAGTTCTGGACTCCATCTGGGCCTCGAGCGAAAGAGGTACGTGAACAGCCATCTGGTCACCGTCGAAGTCGGCGTTGAAAGCGGCGCAGACAAGCGGATGGAGCTGGATGGCCTTACCCTCGATGAGGACAGGCTCAAAAGCCTGTATCCCCAGTCGGTGCAGTGTGGGCGCACGGTTAAGAAGTATGGGGTGGTCCTGGATCACTTCGTCGAGAACATCCCAGACCTCGGGCCTCTCCTTTTCCACCATCTTCTTGGCACTCTTGATTGTCGTGACATGCTCATACTGCTCGAGCTTGTGATAAATGAACGGCTTGAACAACTCCAATGCCATCTTTTTGGGAATGCCGCACTGGTGCAGCTTGAGTTCGGGTCCGACGACGATGACGCTTCTTCCGGAATAGTCAACGCGCTTGCCCAGCAGGTTCTGCCGGAATCGTCCCTGTTTCCCCTTGAGGCTGTCCGACAGGGACTTGAGGGGCCGCTTGTTGGAACCCACGATGGGGCGCCCGCGCCTGCCGTTGTCAAACAGGGCGTCAACGGCTTCCTGAAGCATACGCTTTTCGTTGCGGACGATAATCTCCGGAGCCCGGAGTTCCATGAGCCTCTTGAGGCGGTTGTTCCTGTTAATGACCCTGCGGTACAGATCGTTGAGATCCGAGGTTGCGAATCGGCCTCCGTCCAGGGGCACCAGAGGGCGGAGTTCCGGAGGCAGCACCGGAATAACATCGAGGACCATCCACTCGGGCTTGTTCCCGGACTCCCTGAACGATTCCACCGTCTTAAGCCTCTTGACGACCTTCTTTCGCCGGGCCTCGGAATTTGTCTCGAGCATCTCGACCCTCAGGTCGACAGCCAGGAGGTCAAGGTCCACCCGAATGAGGAGTTCCTTGACAGCTTCAGCTCCCATACCGGCGATGAAACTGTCACCGTATTGTTCGCGCAGTTCACGATAGCGGTCTTCCGAGAGAAGTTCGCTCTCCTTCAGGCCAGTTTCCTCAGGGCCTGGATCAAGAACAATATACTCCTCGAAGTACAGGACCCTCTCCAGCTCTCTGAGGGACATGTCCAGCATAAGCCCGATACGACTGGGAATCCCTTTCATGAACCATATATGGGCCACGGGGGACGCGAGCTCAATATGTCCCAGCCTCTCCCGGCGTACTTTGGACTGGATCACCTCTACACCGCACTTCTCACAGACGATACCGCGATGCTTCATCCTCTTGTACTTACCGCAGTTGCACTCGTAATCCTTCGTGGGGCCGAATATCTTTGCGCAGAAAAGGCCGTCCCGTTCCGGTTTGAAGGTCCGGTAATTGATAGTCTCGGGCTTCTTGACTTCGCCGTAGGACCAGGCCCGGATCTTTTCAGGTGACGCCAGTTTGAGTCTGATGGCGTTAAAGTTGGTGGGATACTTCGGCCGGTCGAAGTACTCACTGTAAAAATCGGTCAAAGGCATTTATTACCTCCAGAAAGCGTCACGCTGCGACGCCTATTCTAGCGCGAAGTCGAAGTGCGAAGTGCTGAACCGTAGCATTAACAGGTCCCTTCACCTACGCACCACGCACCCCGCACTTTATTTTTTAGCTGCCTCTTCGAGGAGTTCCACATCCAGGCAGAAGCTCTGAAGCTCCTTGACCAGGACGTTAAAAGATTCAGGTAAACCCGGGTCCATCGTATTGTGACCCTTAACGATGGCCTCGTACATCTTGGTCCTCCCAGCAACGTCATCCGATTTAACGGTGAGCATTTCCTGGAGGGTGTAAGCAGCCCCATAGCCTTCCAGCGCCCAGACCTCCATCTCACCGAAGCGCTGCCCGCCAAACTGGGCTTTACCGCCCAGAGGCTGCTGGGTCACCAGTGAATAGGGTCCTATGGAACGGGCGTGGATCTTGTCATCCACAAGGTGGTGAAGCTTCATCATGTAGATGTACCCGACTGTTACGGTACGCTGAAAAGAATCGCCGGTTTTGCCATCGTACAATTTGGCCTGTCCCCTCTGGGGCAGATCCGCAATTTCCAGGAGCTCTCTTATTTCGTCCTCATTGGTCCCGTCGAAAACGGGAGAGGCGACGAGAATCCCGTCATTCAGGTTTTGGGCCAGGTTCTGGATATCGTCGTCATCCAATTCGTCGAGAGCCGTCTTTAGCCTCTCGCCAGCCTCGGTATTCTTGTCCGCGCCGTAAACTTCCTTGAGAATACCCCTGAGTTTCGAAACTGAGGCACCACTGTCGAACATCTGTCTGATCTTCTCACCGACTCCTTTGGCAGCCCAGCCCAGCATGGTCTCGAGAACCTGGCCCACGTTCATACGGCTTGGCACCCCCAAGGGGTTCAAGACCATGTCAATGGGAGTCCCGTCCTCCATGTAGGGCATGTCCTCCACGGGGACAATTTTGGACAGAACACCCTTGTTCCCGTGCCGGCCAGCCATCTTGTCTCCCACGGAGAGCTGACGCTTTATGGCCAGATATACCTTCACCATCTTGATGACGCCGGGGGGAAGTTCATCACCCTTCCTCAATTTCTCTATCTTCCCGTCAAAGAGCCGACGGATCATCTCCTCCTGGTTCTCCGACCGTCGCCGAAGGATCATCATGCGCTCTAACGCCTTCGAATCGGAGAGAGGGATATCGAACCACTTCACCTTGGGAAGATCGTCCAGGATCTTGGTCGTTACCTTGCCGTCCTTTTTCCCCAGGACGGTGCCATCCGGGGTTTTGAGGTCCGCGGCGAGTTTCCGCCCCTGGATGGTAGTACGGATCTTCTCGTACATTGAGTTACGCACGATCCTGATCTCGTCGTCCCTGTCCTTGATGTAACGGGCGACCTGATCGTCCTCGATGGTCTGTGCGCGTGTGTCCTTGTCCATGCCCCTCCTGGAGAAGACCTTCACGTCGATGACAACACCCTCGACACCCGGAGGAACCCTGAGAGAGGTATCGCGTACATCTCCGGCCTTCTCGCCGAAAATAGCCCTGAGAAGTTTCTCCTCCGGTGTAAGCTGCGTTTCCCCTTTCGGGGTCACTTTTCCGACAAGGATGTCACCGGACTTCACTTCGGCACCAATTCGAACGATCCCCGACTCATCAAGGTCCTTTAGCGCTTCCTCACCCACGTTGGGGATATCCCTTGTGATCTCTTCCTTGCCCAGTTTGGTATCCCGCGCCATCACCTCGAATTCCTCGATGTGTATTGAGGTGAAAACGTCATCCTGGACCAGCCTCTCGCTCACGAGGATTGAATCCTCGAAGTTGTAGCCGTTCCAGGGCATGAACGCCACAAGGATATTCTTGCCAAGAGCCAGTTCCCCCCATATTTGTGGCAGGGCCGTCCGCAATGACCTCTCCGGCCTCCACGTGTTGACCGGGTTTTACGATGGGCACCTGGTTGATGCAGGTGTTCTGGTTCGAACGCATGAACTTGGTCAGGTGGAAGATGTCCACGTTGGAGGAACCCTCAACACCATCTTTTTCCTCCTCGGACTCATCGACCTGGATAACGGTGCGTCCGGCGTCAACGCTCTCCACCCGACCGCTGCGCTTAGCGATAACCACTGCTCCGGAATCCTTGGCCGACACAGACTCCATGCCGGTACCCACGATAGGGGCTTTCGTTGTTAGGAGCGGCACGGCCTGGCGCTGCATGTTGGAGCCCATGAGAGCACGGTTGGCATCGTCATTCTCGAGGAAGGGGATCAGGGAAGCCGCAACGGACACCAGCTGCCTGGGCGAGACGTCCATGAGCTGGACCTCCTCCCTTGGAACCATGGTGGGCTCCCCACCCTTCCTCGCGGCAACGAAGTCGTCCACGAAGCGGTTCTTTGCGTCTAACGGAGCGTTGGCCTGGGCGATGGGGTATTTGTCCTCCTCCAGGGCCGACAGATAGATTATTTCGTTGGAGACACGGGCGTCATCAACCTTACGGTACGGTGTCTCGATAAAGCCAAACTCGTTGATCTGGGCGTAGGTGCTCAGAGAGGAAATGAGGCCGATGTTCGGTCCTTCCGGAGTTTCGATGGGGCAGATCCTGCCGTAGTGGGTAGGATGCACATCTCGGACCTCGAAGCCGGCCCTCTCCCTGGTAAGACCGCCTGGACCGAGAGCTGAAAGGCGCCTTTTGTGCGTGATCTCGGAAAGAGGGTTTGTCTGGTCCATGAACTGGGAAAGCTGGCTGGAACCAAAGAACTCCTTCACCACGGCCGATACCGGCTTGGCATTAATGAGATCGTGAGGCATGACCGTTTCCATTTCCTGGATACTCATGCGCTCCTTGATGGCTCGTTCCATGCGGACCAGGCCTATCCTGAACTGATTTTCGAGGAGTTCGCCAACGCTTCTGACACGACGGTTCCCCAAGTGGTCGATATCGTCCGCAAGGGCCTCCTTGGTACCGCTCCTAAGCTTCACCAGATATTTCATGATGGCCACAATGTCCTCTCTCATGAGAACACGGGCCTCCAGAGGCGGTACTTCCCCACCGAAGATATCCTTAAGTTCCTCCCCCAGCTTGATGTTGATCTTCAAACGCCCGACCCGGGAAAGGTCATAACGGTCATCCGAGAAAAACAGTCTGTCGAAGTGGGTTTTGGCCGTCTCCAGCGTCGGAGGGTCTCCCGGGCGCAATTTCCGGTAAATTTCCAGCAAGGCGTCTTCTTCATTGAGGACCTTATCGGTCGCGAGGGTGTCTCTGAGGGAACTCTCGTAGCGATTGTTGTCGATGAATATCACTTCCAGTTCACCGACACCGGCCGCCGCGAACTGCTCAAGCATCTCCTCCGTGATCTCGTCGTTGCAGTCTCCGATGATCTCGCCCGAGGAGGTATCCACGACAGGGGTGGCCAGGTATCGACCAAGGAGATCAGAATGGAGATCGATCTCGAATTCCGTGATCCCTGCAGCTTCGATCTTCCTCGCCGAAGAAGCAAAAACCTTTCGGCCCTCGCGCACGAGGACGTCTTTCGTTGCCGGATCGACAATGTCCCGGGAGACATTCTGCATCTCTATGGTGTCCCGCTGGTAGGTCTTGAACGCTTTGCCTCCCTTCAACCGGACCTGGTCGATGAGATAGAAAAGTCGGATTATCTGCTCAGGGTTGTATCCAAGAGCCTTGAGCAGGATCGTCGCCGGGATCTTTCGCCGCCTGTCTATGCGAACATTAATCAGGTTTTTGGCGTCATATTCGAAGTCCAGCCACGATCCGCGGTAGGGAATGACACGGGCCGAATACAGAGGGCGGCCTCCGACCATTGACTTGCTCTTGTCAAGCTCATAAAAGACGCCCGGACTCCGGTGGAGCTGACTGACGATAACCCGCTCGGTACCGTTGATGATGAAGGTCCCGTTGGCCGTCATAAGGGGAATCTCTCCCAGATCAACGTCCTGCTCCTTGACCTCACGCACCTTCTTGGTCTTCGTATCCTCATCAACCTCCAGATGGATCAGACGAATGGTGACGTTGAGCGGAGCCGCGAATGTCATACCCCTGTCCTGACACTCCTGGACATCGAATTTGGATTCAAGAATGTCGTATTTCACATAATCGAGCAGAGTGGTCCTGGAGTAATCCTCGATAGGGAAAATGCCCTTGAAAACGGAGTGGAGACCAGTCTCCTCCCGCTGCTCGGGTCGACGTTCATCTGCAGGAACTTCTCGTAGGACTCTTTCTGGACCTCGATCAGATTGGCATACTAACGATGATGGAGGGTAACCTGGAGAAATCTCTGCGCAGCGGTATGTGGGATTTTGGTACTTGTGCCATCGTCTCACCTCACGTGGATACGGCAAAAAGACTATTGGATTGGTAAAAGCAACTATGGGAGGAGGCCTTCAGAAGGCTCTCCTCCCTTAACGATCAGAGAAGCGCAGGGTTACTTGATCTCCACCTTGGCGCCAACCTCTTCCAGCTGATTCTTGGCCTCTTCGGCCTCATCCTTGGAAACGCCTTCCTTGACGTTGCCAGGGGAGTTGTCTACCAGGTCTTTGGCCTCTTTGAGACCAAGACCGGTAAGAGCACGGACGACCTTGATGACCTTGATCTTCTCTGCACCGAATTCAGCGAGGACCACGTCAAACTCCGTCTTCTCCTCCTCAGCGGCTCCACCGGCAGCAGCTGGACCAGCGACCATGGCCACCGGAGCGGCGGCCGACACGCCGAACTTCTCCTCAAGTTCCTTGACGAACTCGGACATCTCGAGAACGGTCATGTTCTCAATAAACTGGACTACATCTTCCTTCTTGATATCTGCCATCGTATTTTCCTCCTGATACGAATCTATTGATAGGGCCGCAAAAAGTCTTACCGCAGCTTTTTGTGACCCAATTTTTATTTGGGGGCATTTCTGCCAGCCGCTTTATATCGGCTGCGTCAATGGTATTGCATTTATTTGAAAAAAACGAAAAACGTCATTTTCGCTTTCCTCACAGATCAATGACTTACATGGCCGGTCATTGATCTGGGCGCCCCACACGGGGCGCGTTCATGACTTTTTGCAAAGTCATCAACTTTTATAGGGCCGCAAATAATCCATTCGCGACTTCTTGCGAGTCCATCTTTATTCAAACAATTAACCTGAATGGGCCTAGGCGGCCTCCTTCTGGCGTTGTATGGATCCAAGAACCCTGACGAAGCTGGAAGGTATTTCGTTAAGCGTCCGGACAAAGTTACTTGCCGGAGTGTTCATGGTGGCCAGGGCCATGGCAAGCATAGTATCCCTGCTCGGCATTTCTGCCAGCCGCTTTATATCGGCTGCCTCAATGGTATTGCCGGACAGCACGCCGACCTTGGCCTCAAGCTTGTCGTTACCTTTGATGAAATCCATCAGGACCTTGGCAGGCCCGACCGGATCTCCTGCTGTGTAAAGGATCGCAACAGGGCCCGTGAAATACTCTTTCACGGCTTCGAGAGGGGTCCCATCGACCGCCCGGATGGACAAGGTGTTCTTGACCACCCGAAAGTTAGCCTCAGCATTACGGAGCTTCGCTCTCAGATCGGATATTTCTTCAACCGTGAGCCCCCTGTAGTCAGTGAGCACGGCCATTTCCATCCCGGAGAACAGTTCGTGAAGTTCTTGAATCTGTTTGTCTCTATCAGCTCGTCCCAATTCGTCTCCTCCTTTCTTTCGGTTTTCTGACGTGACGTTCAGTACGTCGGCCAGACTTATGACAGGATGAGACTAGAAGTGGTCCGCAGCTTTCCAAATTTGCCCGATGGAATGCATTGGAATCACACCGCATCTCGGCAGGGTGCTCGCATAGAGCGTTTAAACCGCCTTCGCCCGCAAAAAACCGCTGGGCTACGGCGCTCCCGGCTGTCACTGAACTTCCGGTGTGGCCAGTATTGAACAATGTTGTCAACGGGCAATGCGCGGAGTGCAACCTTCCACGCTATCCGACCGCTCCCTCTCATTGGGGAGCTACCCGATCATCGTATATAAACTATTGATAGGGTCGCAAAAAGTCCATTCGTGGCTTTTTGCTCCACGGAAAGCAAAAAGTGTCATTTTCGCTTTCCTTACAAATCAATGACTTACATTACCGGTCATTGATTTGGGCGCCCCATCCGGGGCGCGTTGATGACTTTTTGCGAGTCCATCAACTTTTACAACCTCATAAATTTCCTGGAACGTATGGACTAGTACCCCAGTCTATCAATAGTTATCTCAGGGCGTTAACGGCCCAAACGGGATCAATTTTAACTCCCGGCCCCATGGTGGATGAAAGCGTTATAGACCTGAAATAGCGTCCCTTGCTTGCAGCCGGTTTTAACTTTAGCAGCGTGTCCAGGAAAGCGGTAAGATTCTCTGTGAGCTGTTCGGGAGTGAAACTGGCTTTCCCGAGGGAGGAATGAACAATACCGTTTTTTTCGGTTTTGAACTCCGCCTTACCAGCCTTGATCTCCTCGATGGCCTTGGCAAGTTCAAAGGTCACGGTTCCCAGCTTGGGGTTAGGCATCATTCCACGGGGTCCGAGAATCTTGCCCAGCTTGCCTACGGTTCCCATCATATCCGGTGTGGCCACAACCCTGTCGAACTCGAGCCATCCGCCCTGGATCTTTTCGGCAAGATCATCGGCACCGACGTAGTCGGCCCCGGCGTCTCTAGCTTCCTTGTCCTTCTCGCCCTTGGCAAAGGCCAGAACACGCGCTACTTTACCGAGACCGTGGGGGAGAACCGTAGCTCCGCGCACCATCTGATCGCTCTTACGGGGGTCCACACCTAACCGGACAGCACATTCGATCGTCTCATCGAACTTAGCGAGAGCATTATCCTTGATGATCCCGATGGCCGTCTCGAAATCGTAGGCCTTCAAGCGATCCACTTTCTCGGCCGCAGCCGAGTATCTCTTTCCTGCTTTCATGGTGTTTCTCCTGAAAATAGAAAATGGAGAATGGAGAATGGAGAATGGAGAATGAACAACTTGACCGCTATCCCCAATTTTCCATTTTCTATTCTCTGTTTTCCTAATTTATCCTTCTACAACGATTCCCATACTGCGTGCTGTGCCCTCAACCATCTTCATGGCTTCCTCTACACTGTAGGCGTTGAGGTCCGGCATCTTGGTGCGGGCTATCTCCTCGACCTGGGCCTTCGTGACCTTCCCGACCTTCACCTTGTTAGGCTCTCCCGAGCCTTTTTCGACCCCCGCCGCTATTCGTAGCAGAACTGCTGCGGGAGGCGTTTTGGTGATGAAACTGAACGAACGGTCGGCGTAAACCGTGATCACCACGGGGATGATCATACCGCTCTGGTCCTGGGTCTGGGAGTTGAACGCCTTGCAGAACTCCATGATGTTAACACCATGCTGACCCAGAGCCGGTCCCACGGGGGGGGACGGATTAGCCTGCCCAGCCGGAATTTGAAGTTTGATGAGACCTACAACCTTTTTAGCCATCTGCTATTCCTTCCTTGCTTGACTTGTCTGTCGGATCTCCGACAGTCATTAATTCCTCTTCCGCTACCCGTTCGACACGCTCAGGGTGACGCACCCAATTCTGGTTGTGCGTCAATTCTTCTCCACCTGCAGGAACTCCAGCTCCACCGATGTAGCCCGCCCGAAAATGGTGACCAGTACCTTGAGTTTGCCCTTCTCCTCGTTAACCTCTTTAACCATCCCATTGAAGTTGGTGAACGGTCCATCCACGACCCTCACACTTTCGCCCACGGAGAAGATCACCTTTGGTGTCGGCCGTTCGGCACCTTCTACCACCTGCTTCAGGATCTTGTTGACCTCATCCGGCGACAGGGGTGCCGGGTTTGCCCCGCCGATGAATCCCGTGACCTTGGGAAGGCTGCTGACCAGGTGCCAGGTTTCATCGGTGAGGACCATCTGCACCATGATATACCCAGGGAAAAACTTCCTGGAGGAGATCTTCTTTTTGCCCTTTTTGAGTTCTACAACTTCCTCGGAAGGGATCATGACGTCACCGAGATCATCCTCACGCCCCTTCTCCCGAAACTTTTGGAGGATCGCTTCGCGCACCCGGCTCTCAAAACCAGTATGTGTGTGAACGACAAACCAGTTCATATCGTTTCGCTCGATCATATTATTTTGCTCGGTCATATCCATTATCCATTACCCGAAGAGTGACGAGACCATCTTGCTCAGTAGAATGTCAATGAACCCAAGATAGAATGAAATAATGAAAACAACGACAAGAACGACTCCCGTAGAAGATATGGTGTCCTGTCGTGAAGGCCACGAAACCTTTTTCAGTTCCACTCTTACGTCGGTAAGAAAACCGCGTGTTCTTTTCAGCATTGGCAAGTATCCCCGATCAATAACTACGTCAGGATCCCCCCATCGCCAGAAGGGTTGATGGCAGGCCAGGAGGGATTCGAACCCACATCACCCGGTTTTGGAGACCGGTGCTCTAACCGTTAGAGCTACTGGCCTTCCCCTTGAAAGCGATGGAACAGATCTACTTCGTTTCCTTGTGAGGCCTGTGGCCACCACAGAAGCGGCAGTATTTTTTTATTTCCAACCTCTCGGTGGTGTTCCTCTTGTTCTTGGTCGTCGTATAGTTGCGCTGTTTGCACTCGGTGCATTCCAGCGTAATGATCACACGCATTTCGCACTTTCTCCGCTCTGGGTCTCAGACTATCAGGTCGGACCCGGTTTTACTCGACGATCTCGCTCACGACCCCGGCGCCCACGGTGCGGCCGCCCTCGCGAATGGCGAAGCGAAGTTCCTTCTCCATGGCGATGGGGGTGATCAGCTCAACCTCGATGGATACATTGTCACCGGGCATCACCATCTTCACTTCAGAAGGTAGCGTCGCTATGCCCGTAACGTCCGTTGTACGGAAATAAAACTGAGGACGATAACCGTCGAAGAACGGCGTGTGACGACCGCCCTCTTCCTTCGTCAATATGTACACCTCGCCCTTGAACTTCGTGTGAGGCTTGATGCTGCCAGGAATACACACAACCTGACCACGCTCAATATCGTCACGCTTGACACCGCGAAGCAAAAGACCAACGTTGTCGCCGGCCTGACCCTGGTCAAGAAGCTTGCGGAACATCTCAACTCCCGTCACAACCGTCTTCTGGGTCTCACGGATACCAACTATCTCTACCTCGTCGCCAACCTTGATGATCCCACGGTCAACACGACCCGTCGCCACCGTACCACGACCCGATATCGAAAATACGTCCTCTACAGGCAGCAAAAACGGCTTGTCGATCACGCGCTCGGGCTCAGGTATATAACTGTCAACTGCATCCATAAGCTTGTACACAGATCCGCAATCCGCACACTCAGCATCACCGCAGCCGTGCTCCAACGCCTTTAACGCGCTGCCCATGATGATCGGAATGTCGTCTCCGGGAAACTCGTACAAAGACAACAGCTCACGAACCTCAAGCTCAACCAACTCCAAAAGCTCAGGATCGTCAACCATGTCTACCTTGTTCATGTATACAACGATGAACGGAACTCCTACCTGGCGGGCAAGCAGAATGTGCTCACGCGTCTGCGGCATAGGACCGTCAGCTGCGCTCACAACCAGGATCGCACCGTCCATCTGAGCCGCGCCAGTGATCATGTTCTTCACGTAGTCGGCGTGACCAGGACAGTCAACATGCGCGTAATGACGGTTCGCAGTCTCGTACTCAACGTGAGCCGTCGCGATCGTTATTCCACGCTCACGCTCCTCAGGTGCCTTGTCGATCTCGTCAAACGGAACGAAAGTCGCTCCACCAGAGTTCGCAAGACACTTCGTGATCGCAGCTGTAAGCGTGGTCTTGCCGTGGTCAACGTGACCGATCGTGCCCACGTTCACGTGCGGCTTCGTCCTCTCAAACTTCTCCTTGGACATCGTCTCCTCCTTAGAGCTGAATCGGGCGCCTTCGCGCTCACGCTCCCAGATCCGTTAAGCCCCCAATCCGGGAGGCCCCATATTTCGTCTTTATCGATGTGGAGCCCACGGCCGGGATTGAACCGGCGGCCTCTTCCTTACCAAGGAAGTGCTCCACCACTGAGCTACGTGGGCCTTTTTAAACTGGAGCGGGAAACGGGATTCGAACCCGCGACCCTCAGCTTGGAAGGCTGACGCTCTAGCCATCTGAGCTATTCCCGCTCGATCGTTCACTCCCCATTTTCCAGGTTCCGCGTTCAAAACGGACTAAACCCGCCCCTGAACGGTCCTGGAAGGGACACATAACCAAGGATCTGAGCGCTCTATTCCATTAAAGACGGGCATATGACCCGTAAAACTGCATGGTGGGGAGTGATGGATTTGAACCACCGTAGGCAGCGCCAGCGGGTTTACAGCCCGCCCCCTTTAGCCACTCGGGCAACTCCCCGGATACATTATTTTCGGTCTTAACCCTGTCTTGACCCGCTATGGAGCTGGCGAAGGGACTCGAACCCGCAACCTGCGCATTACAAATGCGCTGCTCTACCAGTTGAGCTACGCCAGCACAAAAAACAGTGCAGTTTCAACCAGGTCCTATGCATAAAGAATAACACGCTTATTTAAAGGCTCAACGAATGTTTGTCAAGAGGCAATTTCCCAAAACTGGCATCCGTTCTGTTTTGGGAAATTGCAATTCAAAATTCAACATTCAAAATTCAAAAAAGATCACTGTTTATCATTGTTTCTTTATGCCTGTCTTGAATCTTGAATTTTGAGTCTTGAATTCGCTATTTACGAGGTGATCAACTGGATTTCGAACGCATGATCACTTCGTAAATGGCGATTCCCGCCGCTACCGACAGGTTCAGGGACTCTGTTGGGCCCTCTCCCTCGATGGTGACAATCTTCGAACAAGCCGCCCGGACCCTTGGTGAAAGAGCCCGGTCTTCGCTTCCAACGACCAAAGCGACTTTCCCCGGAATCTCGCTGAAGTCCGAAAGAGCCTCACCCCCCCGTTCCACTCCCACCACCTGGTATCCAGCATCAGATAACAGCTCGCAGCCAACGGGTGCAGATTTGACGACAGCCACGGGAAAACTCTCGAGAGCTCCCGCTGAAGAGCGGGAGGCCGTTGGGCTTATGGGAGCCGTACCTTTCGAGGGCAGCACGAGGGCTCTGACACCCAGGAAAGAGCAGGTCCTTGCCACGGCTCCAAGGTTCCTCGGATCTTCGACCCCTGCGAGAAGGACCAGCAGATCTCTTCCGTCCGCTGGTTCGAACCTTAAAAGTTCTTCCAGGGCAAAGGTGGGCAGTGGGCCGCACTCAAGAACCACACCCTGATGTTTGGAGGTCCCCGCCAGCTGGCCGACTTTCTCGGTGCTTGCTGTCTTTATCTGGATGCCGGCTTCTTCGGCCAGCTTGACCAGTTCCTCAGAGCCTTTCTGTCTGGAGATCAAGAGGTGATAGAGGGGCCGGCGGCGGTGGCGCAGCGCTGCCAACACTGGTTGGATACCGCTGAGGAATTGGACGTCGCTTTCCTGACTCATATTTGACATCCAATTCCGAAACGGAGAAACGGCGAAACGGTGAGGGGGAGAAAGATCGCATACGTGTTAACTCCGATTCTCCGATTCCCCGATTCCCCGGTTCCCATAATATACTCCTCAAGCATCCTTTAATGGAATAAGAACCGGGCCCTGGGGAGTATCTTGTACAGAGTAACCCAACTCTGCGATATCATCCCTCAATTCATCCGCCTTCGCCCAGTCCTTGTTGGTTCTCGCTTCCACTCTTTCTTCAGCCATTAACTGTGCCTTCGCCTTGCTGTCGTCATCCGAACCGGCTGCGAACCAGGCCTCCCCGCCGGCGATCCCGCCATCGAAGAAACCCAGGACACGCCCAACCTTCCGGAAGAAACCATCCACAGCCTCCTTCCAACCGATCGCTACACCCTTGCCCTCAGAATCAGCCCCATCCATGACAGAATTGAGAATTCCGAGGGCCGTGAACAAATGACCGACGGCGGCTGCCGTATTGAAGTCGTCGTCCATGGCTTCTCTGAAATGGGGTTCGATCTCCTCTGAAAGGACTGTCGTAGAGGACATTTCCGCCTCGTTCAGATCCCGCTCCTCGGTACCCATGCGATGGGCTCGGGCGAAGAGGTTCATGAACCGCTCGTACCTGGTCTCGGCCTCTGTCAGGGCCTTGTCGGAAAAATCCAGTGGACTTCGGTAGTGGGTAGACAGAAGGAAAAAACGTATAATTTCGGGCCTGTATTTCTCAAGAACTTCACGGATGGTGAAGAAGTTTCCCAGGGACTTGGACATCTTCTCGCTGTCGATGTTGACAAAGCCGTTATGCATCCAGTAGCGGACGAACTCCATACCGCCCGCCGCCTCGGACTGGGCGATCTCGTTCTCATGGTGGGAAAGATGAGGTCCTTGCCCCCGCCGTGGATGTCCAGGGGCTGGCCCAGGATCTCGGCGGACATGGCCGAACACTCGATGTGCCATCCAGGCCGACCCTTGCCCCAGGGCTGTCCCAGGCGGGTTCGCCAGGTTTCGAACTCTTCCACAGTGCGAAGTCCAGCGGGTTTTTCTTTCTCTCGTCCACTTCGATACGGGCGCCTGCCTGCAGATCGTCCAGGTTCCGTTTCGAGAGCTTTCCATACCCCTCGAACTTTTTCACCTCGAAATAGACATCACCATCCACCTCGTAAGCGATCCCTTTGTCCACGAGGGTTTTCACGATGGCAATGATCTGGGGCATATAATCTGTGGCCCTGGGCTCCACGTCGGCCCTCTGCACACCCAGGAGCGCCCATGTCGGCGTCGTGGGCCTCGATGAAGGTCTCGGTCAGCTCCTTCCAGTCCACCCCCTGCTCGTTGCTCCGATTGATGATCTTGTCATCGATGTCGGTATAGTTGCGTACGTAGGTGACGTCGTAGCCGGCGAACCGCAGGTAACGGGCGATGACATCGAAAGCCACCGCCGCCCGCGCGTGCCCGATGTGGCAGTAGTCGTATACCGTCACACCGCAGGCATATATGCCCACCTTCGGTGGGCTGAGAGGTTTGAACTCCTCTTTCTTTCCACTTAAAGTATTGTAGACACGCAAGGCCATGTTCAAACCTCTCGAAACGGAGAAACGGGGAAATATCATGAAGAACAAATATGTGTGACATGGATGTCTTTATACCTCAAGTTCCTGGTGCCAAGAATAAATGATATGTACAAGCTGCTAATTATCAGAAAAGGAATCCAGAATCCACCAAACAACAGGCTAGGGACGGGATTTAATGAATCCTGTGATTTCCACTTTTGGGGGGACCATCAGGTTCAATGCCGACAGCTGGATCCATATGGGGTTCTTGATACCGATGTCATAAGAATACCTGGTGCCATCCTCAGTGACGACTTCCGCATGGAAAAGATCAGCAGAAAAATCGGGCGGTTCAAGGAAATCTCCTGCTTTTTCCCCCTTTGCCGTTAAATCGAGCATTATCATCTCTTTCGCCTGATCGTATGCCTTTTGCTGAAAATTGGAATGATTCCACTGCCCGAGAACGACAAACAGGAAAAAAACAACCAGAATTCCCAAAAAGTTTTTCACCATTAGATTCATAGTAGTCAGACCTTTCCCTACACAAATCCTGCTCGACGCGGGGACACGGAGACACGGTGACACGGAGTAGGGATCATAAGAACTCCTTGTATCGGTGTATCGGAGTGCCGGTGTGTCGGAGTTAAAATCATAAAGCCTCATATTCCGATGTATCGGATCATCAACGTATCAGTAATAGAATGATTAAGCAGTTTGTAACTCTTGCAACCTCTCCTTTATTTCCTGAATTAGAGATCTAACATCTCTCTCTTCCGCGTCACTATCAAAATAAATATGATCTGATTCAAATGCAAAAAATTCAATCGTATGAATACAATCATCTA
>PVMK01124534.1_pt1 | contig 36039 bp, 28 predicted proteins | sample 1853481 | NCBI WGS metagenome assembly PVMK01 (sample SAMN08533507, study PRJNA380276) | Marine sediment metagenome, whole genome shotgun sequencing project. | reverse complement strand
AGTCTTTCAATGCACAGTCTGCTTGGTTAGAATACGCGCCTTAGTCGGGGTGTAGCTCAGCCTGGTAGAGCACCACGTTCGGGACGTGGGGGTCGTGAGTTCGAATCTCGCCATCCCGACCATTAATATCAAAGACTTGACATAATGAACGCAATTGCACAAATGGCGGACGATCCGATCGAAGCCGAAGCACTTCGCCTGCTACGTTTGCTGTTACACGTTGAGTGCAGCAACGGCCGCAAATGGAATATCGATACCTGCCGGGAAATCGCCCCCCTGACTTTAGAGATCAACCACCTGAAGCAGGAAAAAAACGCAGTCATTCTTACCCATTCCTATGTCGAACCGGAAATTGTTTATGGGGTCAGCGACTTCAAGGGCGATTCCTACTTCCTTGCCGACCAGGCAAAGCGGGCCGGCGCGGACATGATCGTATTTGCAGGGGTCGTATTCATGGCCGAAACCGCAAAGATTTTATCACCGCAAGCAACCGTGCTTGTGCCGGACCGCGATTCAGGCTGTACGCTTGCCGACTCGATCAACGGGGAGGATGTGCGCAACCTGAAGGACCTGTACCCGGATGCCGCTGTCGTGTGTTACATCAATTGTACCGCCGAGGTTAAAGCCGAGTCTGATGTCTGTGTCACCTCCAGCAATGTCTACAACATTATTGCCGGCCTGCCGCAGAAACAAATCGTTTTCGTTCCCGACCGCCTGATGGCTGACAATATTCGCAAGGAACTTACAAAGCGGGGAGTAGACAAGGAAATCATCTCATCCGATGGCACCTGTGTTGTACACGAGGAATTTACGGCGGCACAAATTGCCGAGGCCCGGAAAACATTTCCCGGCCTGAAAATTGTTGCCCATCCCGAATGCACCGCGGAAGTGGCCGGTCTGGCTGATTTTCTTGGCAGCACCGGCGAAATGATGAATTACGTCAAATCAACCGACGCCCCCTATTACCTGATGCTGACCGAATGCGGGCTGGTCAGCCGCCTGGCCGTTGAAGATCCGGCGAAAAATTTTATCGGTGGCTGCCGCCTGTGTCCGTATATGAAAATGAATACGCTGATCAAAATCCGTGACGCGCTGGCGAACCCACAGCCACACCAGGTCATCACGCTTGATCCGGAGCTGAGCAAGCGTGCTGCAAAATGTATTGAAAGGATGTTTGAACTTGCAGCCTGACACCCTGATCGATCTTGCGTTGGAAGAAGACGCCGCTTTTGGTGACCTCACCAGCCGCTCCATCTTTGAGTCAAATCACCGCTCACAGGCCAAAATTATGGCCCGCGAGGACATGGTCGTTTGCGGTCTTGAGATCGCCAAGCGTGTTTTCTGCCGTGTTGACCCCTCGGTGGCGATTGACCTTAAAGCCAGTGACGGCGACCAGGTTAATACGGGCAGCACCCTGTTGCTGGTGGATGGCCCGACAATTTCATTACTGACCGCCGAGCGCACTGCATTAAACTTCCTGCAAAGATTGTCAGGCATTGCCTCATATTCGCGCCGCTTTGCCGCTACGGCGGATATGACCGGCACCGGCGTGCGTATCGTCGACACACGCAAAACGACGCCCGGCTGGCGGGCACTTGAAAAATACGCAGTCCGTTGTGGCGGTTGTTTTAACCACCGTTCATCACTCAGCGAACACGTACTTATCAAGGAAAATCACATCCTCGCGGCGGGTTCATTGACCGAGGCAGTGAGGCGAGCCCGTAAGAGCGCACCGCATTGCGCGAAAATCGAAGTTGAAACAGAGTCTCTTGATGAGGTCCGGGAAGCCATCGCAGCAGCTGCGGAAATCATCATGCTGGATAACATGCCACCTTCATTGGTGAGGCAGGCAGTGGCACTGATCGATGGCGCCGCTATCGTTGAAATCTCGGGCGGCGTCAACCTGGAAACACTTGCAGACTACGCCATGGCCGGTGTGGATGTGATCAGTGTCGGTGCACTGACCCATTCGGCACCTGCCGCAGACCTGAGTATGATCATATCCGCCCAAACAGGGTCCTGAGACAGTATGGAAACGATTCACACCGATTGTCTTGTGATTGGTGCCGGGCTGGCAGGTTCAGCCTACGCCGTGCACGCAGCCCAGGCCGGACTGGAAGTGCAATTACTGTCGCTCGGCGGGCCTTTCGAAGCAAACAGCAACCAGGCCCAGGGTGGTATTATTTACGATACCTCTGCGCAGACCGATCTGCTTGCCCGCGACATCATCTCCGCCAGTGACGATAGCGCCAACCCGGCGGCTGTCGATCAACTCGTAAACGAAGGCCCGGCAGCGGTCCGGGAGCTATTGCTGGACAAGCTGGATGTGGCTTTCGACCGGCAAGCCGATGGCGGTCTCGAATTGACCCGCGAAGGCGGGCATAGCGCACGCCGAATCATTCATGCCAGGGACCTGACCGGGCACGCGATCCTGTCAGCGCTGGCGTCTTGCGTGGACACAACTGCAGGTATCACGCAACAGGCGGGCTCCGTGGCGATCGACTTGCTGACCTTGTCGCATAACACCGACACGCCGGCAGACCGCTATGCGCCCCTGACCTGTTTCGGCGCCTATGTGTTGACCGGCCACTCAGAGGATCCCGTGGCCATTGTGGCCAAAAAGACAGTTCTGGCGACCGGCGGGCTGGGGCAGATTTTTCAGCACAGCACCAACCACCCGGGCACCCTCGGCCATGGGGTGGCAATGGCCTACCGGGTCGGCGCCCGCCTGATCGACCTTGAATACGTGCAATTTCATCCCACCGTTTTTTACGGCAAAAACGCGCCGCGCTTCCTGATCACCGAGGCACTGCGCGGTGAAGGTGCTGTGCTGATCAACGCACTGGGTGAGGAATTCATGCAGACGGTGCACCCGCGCGGATCACTTGCACCCCGCGATATTGTCTCACGTGCAATTCACCAGCAAATGGTCACCCACGGCGAAGCCTGTGTTTATCTTGATCTCGCTGCACTGAAACCGGAATTTATCCGGGACCGCTTTCCTTTCATCTACCAACGCTGCAAGGAATTCGGTGTAGATATTACCTCTGAACCGATCCCGGTCGTGCCGGCGGCGCACTATTCCTGTGGTGGTGTACATACTGATCTCAATGGCCGTACCAACGTCAGGCACCTGAACGCAATAGGTGAATCAGCCTGCACCGGTTTGCACGGCGCAAACCGCCTGGCCAGCACGTCCTTGCTCGAATGCCTGACCGGAGCCAAATTTACCGCCAGGGCAGACATCAGGGATATCGGGGAACAGGATTTTCGCCTACCGGCACCGCGCCCCTGGACCAGTCCGCTGCGCGACGCCGATCCGACACTCATTCAACAGGACCTGAACCTGGTACAGCAAACCATGTGGAATTACGCCGGTGTGGTACGCTCTGAACGCCGCCTGACGAGGGCGAGGCGTATCCTGCTCGAATTGCGTGAAGAGGTGCAGTTTTTTTACCGCGATTGCCGCCTGTCGCGTGAACTGATCGAGCTCAGGAATGCGGTACAGACCGCGCTACTGGTTGTACATGCTGCAACATTGAATCCGCAAAGCAAGGGTTGTCATTTTGTCACCAGCGATGAAGATAAGGTCTTTACAAAAAGCTAAACCGGTCATAGCTGTGTCGGCCGCGGTAGTGACAGCTTTGATAATGACCGCTTGTTTCATGCCCGTCACCGACGCTGCATCAAACGAATCAAATTCCGACACGCCTGAATGTAATGCAGGGGTAAACGGGAGCGTCATCACCTCTGACTCTCTGTCCGTGCTGACACTGAACCTGGCACACGGGCGCAAAGATTCGTTCAACCAGATGCTGCAAAAAACCGCAACCACACAGCGTAATCTGGAAGAAATAGCCAACTTCCTCAACAATAGCGGAGCCGACCTTATTGCCCTGCAGGAAGCCGACGCCCCATCGCGCTGGTCGGGACAGTTCAACCACGTGGACCTCGTATCCGAAAAAAGCCTGTACCCATGCCGGATACACGGTCACCATGCGCAAAAATACATGTATGACTTTGGTACGGCATTGCTGTCCAGAGTGCCTTTCAGCAACAGCCTTTCACATACCTTTACGCCATCACCGCCAACCACCAACAAGGGCTTCGTCATGGGCCAGGTACGCTGGAATCCCGGTGGCCGCTTGGCCGAGCCCGTCATAATCAGCGTTATTTCCGTGCACCTGGATTTCTCCCGCAAGAAAGTGCGTGAGGCTCAGACAGAAGAGATACGCGCAGTACTACCGGATATTGCAACACCGATGATCATCATGGGTGATTTCAATGCCGATTGGAGCGATAAGGAATCGGCCATCAAGGAGATTGTTGCAAACGATAATTTCAGTGTTTATCAACCCGAAGCGACCGGATTGGGCACTTACAAGTCCGGCAAACACCGCCTCGACTGGATACTGATTTCCAAAGACCTCGAATTTCTTAGCTACGAAGTGCCGCAAATTGTACTTTCAGACCATCAACCGGTACTGGCTACACTGCGGCTGGTTGATTTTTCAGACGACAAAAACGATAGTAATCAGAATGAATCTATCCCGGGGACCGGTCATGATTAAACAGGTACATAGCCCATATCCTGCAATTATTACAATCCTTCTGCTTGGCCTGTTGCAAGCCGGATGCGCAACGACCCCGACCGCCCCGGTATGCCCTGCGAACACACAGAACCTGCCGGACTGCCCGCCCATGGAGGCGGTGGTGGATCAGCACGTTGAGCACTTTTATGCATACCGCACCTGGAAATCTCCAAAAGAACTGGAGGAAGACCCGATCGCCTACGGCATGAATGTGGATATCCCGATCCAGGGCGCGCGCGGTAAAATCCTCGGCCCAACTGATGAAGGCGCTATTGATTCGCTCGCCGCCAAGCTGTGGATGATCGAAAACGCCGAGCATACAATCGATTTCGGCTATTACATCTTCACACCTGATCTTGTCGGTTACGCCATGATCGGCGCCATGTGTGATGCGGTCAAACGCGGTGTGGACATACGTGTCATGATCGACTCGCTTGGCTCCCAGAAGACCAGCAGAACAACACTTGCAGCATTACAAACCTGCGCAGACAACGCGCCATTCATACGCAATGAGGCCAATGAACTGACGACCCGCAAAGCACGGGTACAGGTCATGATATTCAATGCAATCAGCAAGATATCGACCAGCCCAAACCGGCGCTCGCATGACAAGTTGCTGATCATCGACGCTGATTTCCATGACAAGGCCTACATGATGACCGGCGGTCGCAATATCTCACTGGATTATTACGGTGTTACCGCTGAAGGAGACTACGACCCTTATGGTTACCGGGACAGTGAGATCCTGTTCAGGCCAGCCGAAACCGAGCATGACATCACCATCGGCGAGCTCAGCTCCGGTTATTACACGCTGTTGTTTCTGTACAAGGGAAACAAGCGCATAACCCCACTCGGCACCGACCGTGCACGGGGTCTGTACCGCCAGGAATTGACCAAGGCCAGGGACAGTCTGAAAACTCTTAAACAGTTCGCGCTGTTGCAACCCCACCTGGATCACATGGATGCCTATATGGATGGGGGCTTTCATCCATCCGATGTGAGACTGGCACACAACCTCGGCAACATCACCAATAAAAAGGTCACCAGGAATGCGGTTGATAACCTGGCCAAAAACCCGAATTCCATCATGTACCTGTTGGGTAAAATCGCAGAATTCAATAACGGCAGGGAAACCACGCGGATCGTATCACCCTACCTCTTTCTTGCCCGGCTCAAGGACAAGGAAGGCAATATCGTCGTCGATGAGGCAGCCGCAATGCGTGCATGGCTGGATGAGCATCCACAGGCACGGCTCGAAATCGTAACCAATTCGGTGCTGACCTCCGATAACTTTTCGTCGCAGTCAATTATCGACATGGATACGGCACCACGCTTGCTGTTGGACCAGGAAACACGCGATGCATGGCGGTCGTTAAAGGCAGAAGACGAGCTGGGTGGTGAGCTGACCTCCTCTGAAGCCTGGCTGGCACAGGTTAATCACCCGCGTTTGCTGGTTTATGAAACCGGAAAACTGGATTCAGCCAAACTCGGCGACGGTGATGTAAAATACGGAAAATTACATGCCAAGTTTTTTCTCGAAAGCGAAATCGGCTTTGTCGGCACCTCGAATTTCGACTACAGGTCACGGCTGTACAACAGCGAGATGGGCTATTTTTTCAAGGGTGAACTACTGGCGCAGGAGTTAAACGAGGCATTTGATCACCTGGTTGAAATGTCCTATCTCTGGGGTAGCCCCGAATGGCTGGAAATGCGCCGTAAAACCGTCGATGCCAAGGGCATGAAAGGCTGGTCCACCAAGCACCAGAGAAAAATATACAAAACCCTGAAAGTCACCGGTCTGCACTGGTTGTTCTGAGTTTCCGGTTTTCTTAGAAATAACTCAAGTGGGGTCGTAACTTTAAAGGCCCCGCAGAGTTCATTTTTGCTGCGATGGCCAACAGTAATTCCGCGGTTGCACAAGCATCAATCAATGCATTGTGTGACGCATAAACAGGCAGCTTGTAGTTTGCACGAAGTTTGCCCAGGCGCAATTCGCCGTGCTGCACCGGCAGGTTCCGTCGTTTGCGGATGGCCAGTTCCATTTGCATCGTATCGAGCGCCATGAAAGGCATTGCAATACCCGCCCACGAGACACAGGCCTGCTTCAGGAAAGCAATATCCAGACTGGCGTGATGAAATAACCAGACACGGCCACGGGCCGCCTCAAACAAAGCCCCCAGCCCTGCTTCCAGCGTTACACCAGCGGCAATATCATTGTCCATCAGTTCATGGATCGCAGCACTCTGCCCAACCGATTGGCTGGCGTTTATCAACAGGTGGCGGTTGGAAGCGAAACGAACCCTGCCACCATCCACTTGCGTCCAGCCAATGGCAATAATCTGGTCCTGACTGGCATCCAGGCCGGTCATTTCCAGATCAACCGAGATCAACGGCGTATTGACCAGGTTGTCGGGAGCGAGTGCCGCAGATGCTGCAATGTAGTCGCTCAATCCTGTCCGGGTGCACAGTCTTGCGGCCGTGCGGCAGCTTCTGCGGTAACGCCAGTGGCCCAGGGTCGAGAACACACTACACCTGGTAGCGCAATGCCAGCGCTTTCTGGGCGTTCCCCACCAGCATGAAAGCCGCCTTGAGGTTGCGTTTGAGCAAAGGGGACAAGTTTTCCACCGGTACAAAATTTGTTGGCTTTTCACCCGCCAACATCTGGGTGGATTGGTGTTCGAGACGTATCCGGTTGATCAGGATTAAAGCATCACGCAGGCTGCTGGCATCACTTTTGTTCATCGAGCCGTGCTGCACTGCCAGTTCGATACGTCTGAAAGTATTGGCTTCGTCTATTCCGGATTCCAGCGCACGCATCCTGACCAGGTCCGTAATCGGTACGATGCCACGATGCTTCAGGTTCAGTCCATCGCTATGGGTACCATCATTCTCCTGCACAAAGCGACGGAAGAACCCCAGTGGCGGGCGGTGAGTGAGCACATTGGCTGCCATGAAACGTCGGAATATACGATTTTCCCTGGCACGGGAACTGGCGTGTTTCTGCAAATCTTTCACCAGGCTGGTGTCACCGTAGACGCAACGGATATCAAAAAATATACTGCTATACATGACCGATGCTGGTTCCGGCTCATCAATCCAGCCATCAAAATGCCGTTTCCACCGACTAAGTGAAACCCGCCATTTCACATTGAGCGCCATGATTTCACCCGGGCAATATACATAGCCCAGTTGGTCCAGGCCGTCGCATACGAACTCAGAGAGCCTGGCAAAATAAACTGCTTCCTCATCGTCTGCATCGCGTTCCAGCACCAATCCGTTGTCCTGGTCTGTTCTCGCCGTTTGTTCCTCCCGGGCCTGGGAGCCGAAAACAACCCATGCATACGCCATTGGCGGCATCCCCAGGTCTTGTTCGGAAAGCTGGATCAGTCTGATGGTGAACGCATCCGTGATCAACGTGACCATCCGTCCGATCTGTTCAACATCCCTGCCCAGGTTGACCATACGCTCAAAAAGGGATGGTAAACACCGGCTCAGGCCAAGCAGACCCCCAATCGAATTCTGCTTGTATATATCACGTACGACACGCAGAGGATGTTCAGATTGTGTGCGTAAAATGTCGCCCGCGGTCACCAGCCCCACGGGTTGCCCATCATCCATGACAGGTAAATGGTGGTAATTCTTACGCATCATCAATAACAGGGCCGCATCAACGCTGGCATCTGCCGCCATGCTCATGGGATTTACAGTCATTACTTCTTCGATCACCCCGGCCGGATCCAGACCTTCAGCCAGCACCCTGTGACGTAGGTCCTTGTCCGTGACAATCCCGCAAAGTTCCTGTTCGCGCATCACCAGCACACTGGATACGTTTTCAGTGCTCATAAGCCGCGCCGCCTGGCGAATACTCTTATGGGCATCAATGAGTACCGGCCCGCGTTTCAACAGGTCCTTTACCTGTGTGAGGCTGTGTTTTACCTGGATGGCCGCACTTAATCTTGTCTTCAGGTGGGAGCTGAAGTATTCCCCGATGAGTGCGTTATTGTCACGCAGTTCGACAAAATCATTTTCACCCAGGTGCCATAAAAGACAGTCTTCCTCGGCCTCGGCGACATAGTTTTTCATTTCACCGTGAAAGTAGATTTCATGACCGAACAATTCACCCTCGGATCGTTTGTCCAGGAATTTATGCTCCCCGTCCACCAGTCGCACTGCGCCCTTACGGATGATGGCCAGTCCAGGCGGTGGCGTGCTTGAAAAAATGGTTTTACCTTGTGGGTAATAGGCTGCTTCCAGTTTGTGAACAAGCTTGTTCAGATCCCCGCTTTCCAGGCAATTGAAAGGGTTGACGCCATGCAGGAATTCTGCAACGTGGGATTCATCATGATAGTTAGCCGGCATGGATCAGTGTCCGCCCGCCACACCGCCACCCATGGGTACACGGATATCTTCCACCAGGTGTTGAATGTGTTCGGGCGGTGGTGCCGTAAACCTGGAAACGATCATCGCAACTGCAAAGTTGAGTAATGCGCCAACCGCACCAAAGGCTTCAGGCGAAATGCCCATGAACCAGTTGGCCGGCGTATCGGCCATCATCTCGGTACCGGGGACAAAGAACCAGCCTTTGAACCAGAAGATATAAAGCAATGTAGATAACAAGCCGGTCAGCATACCGAGGATGGCGCCTGCGCGGTTCATCTTCTTGTTGAAAATGCCCATCATCAGGGCCGGGAACAGCGAAGATGCCGCCAGCCCGAATGCCAGGGCCACCACCTGGGCCGCAAACCCGGGTGGATTCATACCCAGGTAGCCGGCCACCACGATGGCACCCGCCATGGCGATCCGGCTTGCCAGCAGTTCTTTCTTCTCTGAAATACCCGGCGCTATCATACCCTTGAGCACATCATGCGAAATGGCCGTGGATATCGCCAGCAACAGACCTGCAGCGGTTGATAAAGCTGCTGCCAGGCCACCGGCGGCCACCAGCGCGATGACCCAGTTGGGCAAGCGGGCAATTTCCGGATTGGCCAGCACCATGATGTCACGATCGACTTTAACCATCTCGTTGCCCTTCCAGCCAAAAGTCTCGGCCCTGGCGGCAAATTCCGCGTTCTTGTCGTTGTAGTACTGGATGCGTCCATCACCATTTTTGTCTTCGAATTTCAACAGCCCGGTGGTCTCCCAGTTTCTGAACCAATCCGGTCGATCGGCATATACCAGGTTGCCGTCTGCCGCGCCGACTTCACCGCTCTGGATGGTTTCCATCAGGTTCAGGCGGGCCATCGCACCAACTGCCGGAGCCGTGGTGTATAGAATGGCGATGAACACCAGTGCCCAACCGGCCGAAGTGCGTGCATCCGATACCTTTGGTACCGTGAAGAAACGCATAATGACGTGTGGCAGGCCCGCCGTTCCAATCATCAGCGACATGGTCAATAAGAACATATTCAAGGATGTCCCTTTCTGTGCCGTAAATGCGGCGAAACCGAGGTCGGTTACGACCAGGTCCAGCTTGTCGAGCAGGGTTACGCCCGTGCCATCCGCCATGGTGCTGCCGAGGCCAAGTTGTGGAACCGGGTTACCCGTCAGGTTCAGCGCGATAAAAACCGCCGGTACCGTGTAGGCGAATATAAGGACGCAATACTGCGCGATCTGGGTGTAAGTGATGCCCTTCATACCACCCATCACAGCGTAAATAAAGACGATGGCCATGCCCACCCCGACACCGGTTTCAAAGTCCACTTCCAGGAAACGTCCGAACGCCACACCAACACCTTTCATCTGGCCGATCACGTAGGTGATCGAGGCTACGATCAGGCAAATCACAGCGACCAGTCGCGCGGCTTTGGAGTAATACCGTTCACCAATAAATTCGGGCACAGTAAATTTGCCGAACTTGCGCAGATAGGGTGCCAACAGCAGGGCCAACAGAACGTAACCGCCGGTCCAGCCCATCAGGTAAACCGAGGCGTCATAACCAAGGAAAGCGATCAGGCCTGCCATTGAAATGAAGGAAGCAGCCGACATCCAGTCTGCAGCGGTTGCCATGCCGTTGGCAATCGGGTGTACCCCTGCTCCCGCTACGTAGAACTCCCTGGTGGTTGAGGCCCTCGCCCAGATGGCGATGCCAATGTACAAGGCAAAAGTTGCGCCGACGACTAAATAGGTCAGTGATTTAAGATCCATCATTCAGCCCTGCCGTCAGTCTTCGTGCACATTAAATTTCCGGTCGAGTTTATTCATACGCCAGGCGTAGAAAAAAATCAGCGCGACAAAGACATAGATCGAACCCTGCTGGGCAAACCAGAAGCCAAGCTTGTAGCCACCAATACTGATGGAATTAAGTTGATCGACCAGGATTATCCCAAAAAGGTAGGACACGATAAACCAGATTCCGAGGCAAAATGCCACCAGTTTCAGGTTCGCTTTCCAGTACGCTTTTCTGTTGTTTTCATCACTCATGACCGACCTCTCACCTATGCGAAATTTTCTATATCTATAGTACGTTGAAAACGGGTTTCAACGCCCCTACCTTAGCCGGTAAGAACGTCCGTTCTAAACATCAAGAGAGGTTATCATGACCCGCCCAGCATTCAAAAAACTCTTCCTGAGTCTGTCAGTTTCAACAATTCTATATTTTAGTTTGCCGGCAAGTTCCTTTGCCGGTGAGGACAGGATCGAAGCCCTCGAGGCACGCATCGCTGAACTTGAAAACCTGGTTCATCAACTGCTGCAAAATCAACCGGCAACAGCAACAACGCCCACGACGATTGAGACGGTGGCGGAAGAAATCCAAAAACACAGCTACAAATTTGGTGGTTTTATTAAGGCCGATGCAATTTTCAGCGATTTCAGCGGGGGTTCCGTTGCATCAGGAAACTTCGGCAGGGATTTTTATTTCCCCTCAACGATACCGGTTGGCGATAGTGGCGAGAGATACCTTGACTTGCATTCAAAGGAAACCCGTCTCAACTTCCGTTCCACCCACCTGCTGGAAAACGGTGCCAAAATCGGGACATTTATCGAGATGGACTTCATGTTGTCGGGCCAGGGTGATGATCGAATCTCCAATTCATACAATCCGCGTTTGCGACACGCCTTTGCAACCTACAACAACTGGTTATTCGGGCAAACATGGATGACTTTTTTCAATGTCAGCGCACTGCCTGAAAACATCGACTTCATCGGTCCCTCGGAATCAACCATATTTGGTCGCCAGGTCATGATCCGATACAGCAACGGGCCCTGGACTGTCGCCCTGGAAAATCCTGAAACCACGATAACACCTTATGGTGGCGGCGCCCGTATTGTTGCAGATGACAGCAAGCTGCCCGACGCCGTGCTGCGGTACAACCTGGCGGGTGACTGGGGTTCATTTACAGCCGCGGGTATCTTCCGGCAACTGGTCTGTGAAGACGCAATTACCGGTGTTGATGACTCAACCTCCGCTTACGGTATCAGCCTGTCCGGTAAATTCGAGTTTGACAACAATGACGACTTCCGCTGGATGGCCAGCACGGGTAAGGGGTTGGGGCGTTATATAGGTCTGAATACAGCCAATGGTGCGGTCCTTGATCAGGACGGTAACTTGCACGGTATCGACTCCACGGGTGTATTCGGCTCATATCGCCATCTCTGGAGTGATAAATGGCGCAGTAACCTGACCCTGGGTTACCTGAGTGTGGACAACGACACCGATCTGACCGGTTTGGATGTTACCAAGCATGCATCCAGTGTTCATTTCAACCTGATCTACAGCCCGCAACCCAAACTCGACTTCGGTGCCGAATTCATCTACGCCGATCGCGAAATTGAAAGCGGTGCCGACGGTGACCTGAAACGTCTCCAGTTTTCAGCAAAATACGCTTTCTGAACCTCAAAAAAATAAGTTGTATTAGCGGTCGATTGTGTATGAGATGTCCAAACCGGTTTCGCGCTGTCCAGAGGTTACCTTCACACCAAAACCCTTTTTCAGGTCATAACGGGCACTGATGACATTTTCATCTTCAAACAGGCTGATGCCATAGCTGACATACAGTTTTGGTGCAATGTAGGTGCCGACATCAAAGCCGCCGACACCCTGGCTCTGGTCAAAATCCGTACCGGTAACCAGTAAGGTCCAGGCGCGGCCCTCGTTGGTCACGGGTACGGTATAGGCTTCCAGCACCGGCCGTTTCAAGGTGCCGGCGACCTGTACACCAGCGGAACGTATCTGTGTGTTTCCATAAATCTCCCGTTCTGCCCTGATATTCAGTAACGGGTTGTCAGCAGGGACTTCGGGGAAACTGATATGCCCGTTTTCGATCTGCAGCGTTGGCCCATACACATCCACCTTGCCCTGCAAGTTGTAGCTGCCCTGGGCCAATGGCACGGGATCACCACTCCAGTTGAAAATGACACTGCCGCTGATAGTGGTTTCAACACCGGGTACGCGTATCAGCACATCGTCACCGAAGGACACCTCCAACTGGCCGTACACATGATTTTCCAGGCTGTCTCATCTGCTCCGGGCAACAGGCCGTCACCCTGGTTTTCGATGACCAGGTCTTCACTGTCGTTGACCCTGCCCAGCAGCAGGTTGGAAGGTGTCAAACGCGCACTGGGAACGCTGATGTGTCCGTCGATCTCCATGCGTTGCGGACTGAGTCCGATCCTGAGATCGGTTTCGGTGATGATTTTCAAGGTATCGGTATTGATCAGCAAAAGCTGATCGCCGGAAAAAGCAATGTCAATTTGCATGCTTTCAACATCATCGAAAAGGAAGCGGCCATCGATTGATCCAATACCCTCCCCAGCCCGGAACCGCCCCTTGAGATAGCCCCTGTCACGCTTCTCCACCCGGCCCTCAAATTCAATATTTTCCAGCTTCAGGCCGATGGGGTCATATTGAATCAAACCGTCTGAAAACTTGAATCCGCCGTTAAAAACGGGCTCGTCCAGGCTGCCGCCAAGCTGGATATTTGACTCAAAATGGCCTTTGATGTCATCCACAGCGGGCAGCAGCAGTTGTCCAAGCAGCTTGATATTATCCAGCTGTGTCACGGCACGCCCCTGCAATGTTCGCGCACCATCCCCGACGATATCCAGCACCTCAAAATCAACATCAATAAAACCGGTTCCGGGGAACTCTATATCCAGAACACCTGATTCCAGGTTGCCGTTGCGCAGACCAAATGCGAATCTGCCCTCACTGGTTTCAGCCAGCAGTTCATTGTCATAGATATCAAGAATCCGGCCCGCCGTAATGCGGATCTCTGCACCGCCGGTCGGTGCCTTATCGTGTGACTGGTGCCATTCAAGGCGACCTTCAATCAGCTGCTCAAAGTGAACATCCAGGTCCAACAGTTCGCGCACATAATCAAACGGAACGGCCGTGATGTCAGCGGCCAGGGACCAGTCGCCGGTGGATTGGTAATCACCATCCAGGCATACACCCGCACCAGCACTGCCACGCAGGCAAAGCGGTCCCAAAAATACAGATTCAGCAGACCACTCAAGCGGCGCGGGTTCGAGCAGATCAAACATGAATTCCTCGTTGATAGCAACTTCCAGTACATCGAGCACACCGCGCTGATCACCAGCGGGGTTGAAAGACAGGGAAAGTTCATCGAGCCACACGTCCTGCAAGGCCAGACCTGCTGCCGACAGTTGAAATGCCGGTACCTGCCCCGTCATCCCGTTCTCCAGCGTGCTGATGGCCAGGCTACGGATGCCAAATCCGTTCCAGGCAAGATCAAGGGCCTCGAGTTGCAAATCAAGCAACGGCTGGCCGGGGCTACTGGAATACCGGCCCTCCAGCGCAACACTGCCGCTGGCCCCCTGCAAAAGCGTGGACGGCAAATAACCGTTGAATTGCACGCTTACACCGGCAGCGTCAGTCATGGTGCCGTTGAGTCGCAATTCCGCCTCGTCAGTATGCAGTTCAAAACCATTGAATGTCAGCTTGTTGTCTTCAAGACCCAGACCGCCACGGGCACTGAGCGGCACACCACGCAGCAGGCCTTGCAGGGAAACAAGGTTGATTTGAATTCGTTGCGGCTTACTTTGTGCACTTATTTTTATTTCTGCATCCAGGCGACCCGGCCATCCCGGCAGCAGTGGCTCGGGATTAATGCCCCGGGTAAGCAAAGCTGCATCCCATACCAGGTCATCTGTCCAGTCAGCACCCGCCTCACCACTGATACTGCCCCCCAGCACTTCACCGCTGAGAATGGATAATCGGGCGGAAGTCCGGTTGCCACCACCCTGTATATCAAACCGCCCCTGTGGATAATCTCCCAGTTGAATTTCAAGCTGACCGGTGCTGGTCCAATGATCAATACTGCCGCTGAGGTTCAACTCACCCAAAGGGCTGGTGAAATCCGGCCTGGCAACAGCCAGTGGCCAGCTGAAATTGCTCCAGGCCAGCCGTGCATTTACCGTATTGGCTTCAATATCAATATCGGCCCCGATATCGAGCGCCATCCCTGTTCCGCTCAATGTTAATCTGCCTGCCGGAATTTCGAGCCCTGTTTCTGACCAGTTCAATTCAATATTGCCTGCCAGGTACTCACCCGCCGGCCAGCCCTGTAACCAGGGTGACAAATCCAGTTGTACGATTTCTGCACTCAATCCAGCCTCAGGTTCTGATGTCCAGTCCAGCTTGCCGCTAAAACCCAGGTCTACTCCGGACCCGACAATTACCGCGTTACTGATTTGAATACCGTGGGGCGAAGCCGATCCGGAAATGGTCAATTCAAGCGATTCATCTCTTAACTGCAGGCCATTTTCAAGGCTGACAAGACTGAACTGCACGCTATCCGGGTTACCGGAGCTCTCCAGCCTGAACGGCAATCTCAAATCGGCCGGACCCAGCTCAATCCGGCCCTCGACGGCGACCGCCAGTTCAAATGGCGCTTCGAGCGCCAGTTGCCCGTGGAGCCTTGCCTCGATACCTGCCGCAAGCAATTCCAGTTGATCAATTACGAGTCGTTCATCCAGCACTGCCCGTAATCTTAATGATTCAACATGGGTGCCCGCTTGTTCTTCACCTGTGCGGAGCGTGATGCTGCTGAAAATCGCCTGGTGTATTTTCAGCGGAACTGCCAGGTCGAGTGCTGCCAGCGCTGAGCCGATATCCGTGTCGCCGCTAACGCTCCGCCCCGGTTCCCCGGCAGACCGTATGAAAATTTCTATGTCCTGCAAGGCCAATGCACGCACCTGGACAGAAACTGGCCACCAGCCTGGCCCGACCTGTATTTCTGCCCGGCCTACGGACAGGTCAACGGTATCGGACCGGTACTCGAGATTCCGCACAACAAAACCGGAAGCCAGGTCACCCCCCACATCCGCAGAGTGCACCGCACCCGCTGCGACGTCTTCCAGCTTGTTCCACAGCCAGGCTGCGCCGGATGCCGTGTGCAACAACCAGTAAGCAGAAGCTGTTATCAGCAACACCAGCATTACCGGCAGACCCGGCAGCAGGATTTTTTTAAATGAAATGATCCTGACACGGGTCATAACAACGGCGTCCCTATGGTGAGGTGAATCTGCCACGGATCACCCTCCAGATCCCAGCCCTTTGCCACATCGAGACGCAAGGCACCAATGATGGAATACCAGCGTAAGCCCAGCCCGGTTCCGCGTTTCAAATCGGGGTCGCTCCAGTCGTTGAAGGCATTACCGACATCCATAAAAGCTGCGACACTCCAGTTTTCATGAAAATGGAATTCAACTTCCGCACTGGCGGTCAGGATATGGTTTGAGCCCAGGCCGTTATTGTCCAGAAGCTCAAACGAGTAACCACGCACACTGCGGCTGCCACCTGCCCTGAAGCGGTACAGGTTGGGTAAATCGCTGACTGCAACCACCAGTTCACCCTCTTCCGTGGGTACCTCCACGCTGGCGGTATCGGCATCGCTATAACCCGCCTCTGCACGAAACAAAAATTTCCACCGCTCACCGGCCAAAAAATTCCAGCGACTGGACAGGAATACCTGGCTGTAGTCAATATCCGAGCCCCAGGCATCGTTGGAAGTAAATATCCAGGCCCGTTCGTGGTGACCTACGGTGTGAAAACCGGAACCACGGATTTCCGGCCAGTCCCAATCAATACCGATCGCCGCTGAATTGCTGGTACTTTTTAACAGGTCGTCCAAAAGACCGGGCATGGAAGAGTTCCGGGTTTCAGGTTCCACATTACCGGTCAGGCTAAAATCCCGCCTTTCATTCAGAAACTGGACAAACACCGTTTCGTATAGCTGCTGAAACCCGCCCTGCATATTCCGTGCCCTGGTTTTACCCAGCCGTAAGGAATAATCATTGACGGTTCCACGGGCGACAGCAAAACGATTTTCCAGGTCACCAGTGGCTGAAACCTCCAGCGTTTGCTTCTCCGACTTCACCCCCAGAGAAGCGATCCAGAATTGTTGCGTCCTTGTTTTCCGCGGCAAACGATAATTGGTCTGCAAGGTGAATTCATTGTCTTTCTGTTGCCAGCCAAAACCGATATCAAAATTATCACCACGGGGACTCAGCAGGTGACGGCCCCACAACAACTGGAGACGGGCCCGGGTATCGGTTCCAAAGCCGATCGTGCCCTGGTAAGTATTTTTCTTACGCGGTTTGAAATTTACTTCAAGATCGACCCGGGGCGGGTTGGCAGTCAGTTCGCGACGTTCGACCACCTCGATATCTTCAAAATAACCCGAACGCCACAGGTCCAGCCGGAATTTTTCCAATAGCCAGCTATTGTATGCATCACCCGCCTGGAAACGCTGCAGACTGTCCAAAATACCGTCACTCAGAATATCCTGCTTGAATTTGACCGTACCCATGACAGCCTGCGGGCCTGTATCCAGGACCAGTTCCAGGCGGGCCGTATTGGCCACGGTATCAACCCGGATGGCATGGCGGCTGAAGCCGGCCTGTAAATAGCCTGCCTCCTCCAGTAACACGATCACTTCCAGCTTGGCCTTGTCCCAGGCCTGCTGATTAAGTACCTGCCCCTCGGCAAGGGGAAAATCCGCATACCAGCCAGCTAGCGATGCCAGTCCACTGCCAGGACCTGTCAATTCAAGCTGAAGAGTCTCAACCAGTACCGGCGGACCGGCTTTTACACTGACATTGAGCCGCCATATGTCCTGGGACTTTGCAGCAAGTTCGATGCTAACCACCGGGTGGAAATAACCAAAGGGCCGCATTGCGCCCGTGGCAGCACTTTTTGCATCCTCGACCAGTTTCCGCCGCAACCTGCTATTGAGCCTGGCACTGCTGCCGACCCGGTAGGCTGACACATGGTTAAGAACATTGGTACGCATGGGTTCATCAATACCGGACACCTTGTATTCAACCTGATCGGCGCACACAATTGCGGACAACAGTGCCAGGCAAATGATCAATAATTGAAGTTGGCGGCTTACCCGCATTTGTTGCACCGGGGGGCTTGGATCAAACCAATATTATCGCACGTGGCTGGCACCGTGGCTGCGATGCACCAGGCTGTGGACAATCATGCCGATGATCAGGGCCTGGATCACAGACATGGCGTAATCCCCCTCCATACCCAGCACAATTTCCGAAAGCAGGTAACCACCAACGGTTGCCAGTGCAACAAAGCCAAGAACACTGAAAGCGGCGCGTTTGCCAAATACAGGCTGAACCATCATCCAAAGCATAATGCCAACCCCGAAACGGTGTAATACAATCGCCAGGGACAGGTTACTGCCGGTCGAACCATGGCCCATGGTCAGGGCCGCGCCATCAAGCATTGCATGCAGGGCAAGCCCCGCCAGCGCCAGCAACAGGCTGACGAGGTGAAAGGTATGCGCCGCCCTCTTGATCAGGTGTTCCAACACACCCGGCAACAGGTAGCCGGCCAGTATCAGGGCAACGGACCAGTACCCAAGCTGCGCCCACGACTCGGGAATCAGCAAAAAAGCCATCAGGATGACAAGCGCCACGATAATCAGCGAATCAAACGCCTTGGCAACGAAGCCACCACGGCGTAACCACAGGTAAAGTATTGGCCCGACAAACAATGAAATGATGGACAGAAGTAGCACGTAAGCAAGCCTTGCGGACCGGAAAACGGCAACCTTAACGGACATACAGATAAATTACACGCGCTGATTTTGCATGGATTCCACTCAGGACTGCCTTCAGACACCGTGAATTGCTAAACTAGCCCGCATATTGCGCGACTCAAACCAGGGGCAAAAGCATAAGCTATTGATTTAACTGGCATGGAAACGGTTCAAATCAAAAAAATCATTGCAGAGCAGTTTGCCGACCCACAGTCTGCAGCGGATTTGCGCCGGTTGCTGAGTGCGGTTGCCGAGCGCCACGGCGCCCAACCGGACACACTCGAACTGGCCCATGGTTCGAGTTTTATTTGCAATTACATGGAGCAGGTGCCCTACCTGCTTACCGTAGCCTGGACATCAGCCAGGAATGTGGGCCTGGAAGCCGAAGTTAAAAGCATCCTGGAGATGGTTGAATCCTACTGGATTGAAGATGATGACGTCATCCCGGACAGCCTGGGCATCATTGGCCTGCTGGATGATGCCTACTGTTCCCTATCTTCCATGCAAACATTGTCCGACCTTTACCGGATGCAAACCGGCAAACACCTGTTCCCCGATGACCTGACCGCAGCGAATAAAATCATGCGCAAGATCATCGGCGAACCATACACCAGCGAACTGGACGAAATCGTCAAAAAAGCGGTCGCAGACGCCCACGTCAAGGATGCGGTCAGATTGATGGCAAGCCCTGAAAAACAGGAGTTACTCGATAAGCAGGCAACCATCTGGAACCACGGTCCCGTGAGCGAGTTGCCGGTGAGCCAATTGAGTGGGCTGGGATTAACCGCAGATTAGTCAGTGGTACCGTTTCGCCGGAAAGACGGCTTTACAGCGCCGCAAAAGCTTCCCGCGTCAAATTCCTCGGCACCCCATCGGTGACCACCATGTTGTCTTCAATGCGAACACCGCCATAAGGCGCCAACGTCTCAACCTTTTCCCAATTAATCGCAGTAACATCCCCATTTTCACGCCACTTGCGCAACAGCGGTTCAATAAAATACAGACCCGGCTCAATGGTCAGCACATTGCCGGCTTCGAGCTTGCGGGTCAGACGCAGAAAGGGATGGCCTTCCGGGCGCGGAATGGGGGTGCCATCCACGTCCGCAATCAAGCCCGCAACATCGTGGGTTTGCAAACCCAGGTAATGGCCCAGCCCGTGCGGGTAAAATACCGAACTCAGACCGGATGCAACGGCATCTTCCGCTGAGCCCCTGATAATATCGAAATCCTTCAATATCCCGGCGATATCCAGGTGTGCGCGCAAATGCAGGTCACGGTAATCCAGACCGGCAACAACCGCCGTGCACAGCGTTTGCTGCATAGCATTCATGGCCGTGATCAAATCGGCAAATTCACCCGTTTCAGCCGCATAGGTACGGGTGATATCCGAGGCATAGGCATGCACGGTTGCACCCGCATCGATCAGGAATGAACGCAACTCCCCGGGGACCTGCTGCAGGTGAGACTGGTAATGTAATACAGACCCATGCTCGTTCAGGGCAACAATATTACCGTAGGGGAGTTCAGCATCAATCAGTTTGATCGACATGCAATAGCGCTGGTGAATGTCATACTCACTCAAGCCTTCCCTGAAAGCCTGCTCAGCTTCAGTGTGGGCAATGGCACCCAGCCGGGCAGCCTCGGCCATACAGGCTATTTCATACGCCGTTTTACGGGTTCTTTCCAGGTGTATCCGGTTCAGCAGGCGCTCCGGATTCAACTGTGTCGCAGCAACCGCATCAAGCAGGCAGGCCGCATCGCCAACATAAGCGGTCCGCGCATTGATCCCGGCCTGTTTCCAGCCATCGGCATTACGCACCGGTACCACTTCAAATTCATCCGCCCACCAGGCATCAGGATCTGCCGGTGGTAAATACCAGTAATCATCCGGTTGGTAATAGAACAACTTCGGCCTTTGACCCGGGCGGATCAGCAAGGCACTGTCATGATGGCGTGTCAACGGCGCCCACCACAACAAATGGGGGTTACAACGGAACGGGTATTCATAATCATCCAGGAAGCTGACCAGGTTGCTGCCCGCATGGATCAGTGCTGCGTCATAACCCTCGGCCTGAAGCGCGTTTTCCCAGTGCTGCTGCAACTGCGCAACGTGGTTTTTGTAGCCTTCTGTAATGGTTTTACGTGTACCCATTGTGATTGCCTCTTTACTCATTAAATTTGTTAAAATAACGGATAATTATCCACTGCAAAATGACCCAGATTAAAAACATGACTGAACCAGAACCACTGCTGCTATACAACACGCTCAAACGCGAGAAACAGGTCTTTGTACCACAGGACCCCGAGCGTGTAACGCTGTATGTCTGTGGCCCCACAGTTTACAACTATGCGCACGTCGGTAATGCCCGGCCGGCAGTTATTTTCGATCTTTTATTCAGCTTGCTGTCAAGTCGCTACCCGAGTGTCGTGTATGCACGCAATATCACCGATGTTGATGACAAAATCAACGCGGCAGCGGCCGCGCAGAATGTATCGATCGATGTTATTTCCAGCCGTTACAGCGATGCCTATCACACGGACATGGCAGCACTGGGTGTTGGTCTGCCCAGCATAGAGCCTCGGGCAACCGGGCATATCCCACAAATGATCGATATGATCGAACGCCTGCTTGCAAGCGGCCATGCCTACGAGGCTGAAGGCCATGTGCTGTTTTCGGTTGAGTCATTTGCTGACTACGGATCTCTGTCAGGACGTGAGGTCGGTGATATGAAAGCGGGAGCCCGGGTTGAGGTTGTCGATTTCAAGCGGCATCCGGGTGATTTTGTGCTGTGGAAACCCTCGGTGGAACCGCAACCCGGTTGGGACAGCCCATGGGGTTGGGGCCGGCCCGGTTGGCATATGGAATGTTCGGTAATGGCGGAACAGCACCTCGGCGAGACCATCGACATCCACGGTGGCGGCCAGGACCTGGTATTTCCGCACCATGAAAATGAAATTGCACAAAGTGTCTGCGCACATGGCGGCAAGACCTTTGCCCGTTACTGGTTGCACAACGGTTTTGTCACCGTCAACAAGCGCAAGATGTCCAAATCGCTTGGCAATACCCTGATCGTACACGAACTGTTGAAACACACACGCGGCGAGGTCCTGCGTTACCTGTTACTGAGCGCACACTACCGCCAGCCACTGGACTGGTCGGATGAGACGCTGGCCAGGGTCCAGCGCACGGTAAACCGTGTCTATGGCGTAATCCGCGATGCAAACGCAAAGTACGGCCCGCTGCAAGCTGCAGATTCCCCTTCCGCAGCGTTCATGTCGGCGCTGCTGGATGATCTCAATACGCCGGCGGCGCTGGCAGTCATCAACAACGAGGCCAGGGAACTGGCCAATGCTGAGGATGTCGAATCAGCACGCCAGGCCGGTGCTGGCTTATTGGCAGCAGGCGCCCTGGTCGGCTTATTCCAGCAGGATCCCCAAGAATGGCTGGCCGGTGATACCGAGGGCATGGACGACACGCTGATCGACCAGTTGATCAATGAGCGCAATGCGTCACGCAAGGCAAAGAATTTCGCCCGCGCCGATGAAATCAGGGAACAGTTACAGGCCATGGGTATCACCCTTGAAGACGTTGCCGATGGCACCCGCTGGCGCAGGAGTAGTGATTAAGATGCACGACCCACAAAAAGCCCAGCAGGAAATTATCAGCGATTTTGAATTGTTTGATAACTGGCTGGACCGCTACCAGTACCTGATAGACCTCGGCAAGGCACTCGAGCCACTGGATGAAGCAGAAAAAATAGACGACATCCTGTTACATGGCTGCCAGTCCAGGGTCTGGCTGATCATCACGGGTGATGCACATAAACTGGAAATACGCGCCAATAGCGACGCAGCAATCGTATCGGGTCTGATTGCCCTGCTGATCAAGGCTTATTCAGGTGCCTCGGCTGAACAGATTTTGAATTCTCAACCGGAATTTATCGCAGCCATCGGCTTGCAGCAACATTTGTCAGCCACCCGGGCCAACGGCCTGCACGCCATGCTGGAAGCCATCTACGCCGCGGCCAGGTTTTATCTACCTTGAATCGCCCATTTGTTTTTGGCGGATTTCCCAGCGCTCCTGGGCATCCAGGCACAAAGTTGCGATAGGACGCGCCTCCAACCTTTGCAGACCAATTTCTTCACCGGTTTCCTCGCAATAACCATAGTCACCCTCTACAAGGCGAGCCAGGGTCTTATTGATCTTGTTGATCAATTTGCGGTAGCGGTCACGGGTGCGTAATTCGAGACTGTTCTCGGTTTCCCGGGTTGCGCGTTCGGCTTCGTCACCAACATCCCGCACCTCAGTTTGCAGATTACTGATGGTCTCACGGGACTCTTCAACCAACTCATCTCTCCACACAGTTAATTTCTGTTTGAAGTACTCAAGTTGCTTCGGATTCATGTACGCTTCTTTGTGAGAAGGCTGGTACATTTTGGGCATTTTCTTTGCGGTCGCAGTCATATGCGGTCAAAAACTCCTTGGAAAGCTGAACATATATAATATAAACTATTGATTATTATATATTTATATGAATTTCGAGCCAAATTAGATTGGATCAAGGTGCAGTGTTATATCTCAACTAGATTAATACAGCAAGTATTATTTGTTTACCGGCCACATACAGTAATGAAATTTTAGTAATGGAAAAGATTCTTCTCGCCTTCATTCGCGCCTACCAACTCGTTCTGAGCCCGTTTCTGGGCCAGCATTGCCGCTTTACGCCGAGTTGCTCGCAATACGCGTCTGAAGCCATCCGCAAGTACGGTGCACTGAAGGGCAGCTGGATGGGTCTCAAAAGAATTTTACGTTGTCAGCCTTTCTGTGAAGGCGGGCATGATCCGGTTCCGTGAATGGATCGCATCCTGGAAGAACTCGAAGACGACCCCTTACCGCGTATTTGTTAAACTCGCCAAAAGCCCCACACGCAGGTTAAAAAATCAATGAGCCAAACTACCGTCATCCGCAATGCCCAACTAGTCAACGAAGGCGAAATTACCGAATCCGATGTTTTGCTCAAAGATGGCCGGATCGAAAAAATTGCCGGCAGTATACAAACACCCGCAGGTGCCGAAGTTGTCGATGCCAATGGCCGCCACCTGTTACCCGGCATGATTGACGACCAGGTGCATTTCCGTGAGCCCGGCCTGACCCACAAGGGAAATTTTTATACTGAATCACGTGCTGCTATCGCCGGTGGCGTGACCAGTTACATGGAAATGCCCAATTCGAAACCACCCACCACCAACCGCGAACAACTGGAATGGAAATACGCCCGTGCCGCAGAGACTTCAGCCGCAAATTTCGGCTTCTATTTCGGTGCCACCAATGACAATATCGAAGCTATCAGGGCCCTGGACCCCACCATGGCCTGCGGTGTCAAAGTTTTTATGGGTGCATCCACCGGCAACATGCTGGTTGACAATGAATCAACCCTGGCGGCCATCTTCCGGGATTGCCCGATACTGATCGCCACCCATTGTGAATCCACACCCATGATCATGGCCAATATAAAACTGGCCGCAGCCAAATACGGCAAAGACATACCGGTCACGGAGCATGCGAAGATTCGCAGTGCCGAAGCCTGTTACGCTTCAAGTGAGGTGGCCGTGGCGTTGGCAAACAAGTACCAGTCACAATTGCACGTGCTGCACATCTCCACTGCGCGCGAACTGGATCTGTTTGAGCCGGGACCCATTGAGGGCAAAAGCATTACCGCAGAGGCCTGTGTACATTTTCTGTATTTTGATGATTCGCAATACGGGCAGTACGGCAACCTGATCAAATGTAACCCGGCGATAAAAACCGCGGCTGACCAGAAAGCTTTGCTGACAGCCATCACCGATGGCCGCCTGGATATTATCGCCACCGACCACGCGCCACACACCCTCGAGGAAAAGGCCGAGGAAAGCTACCTGACAGCGCCTTCAGGCCTGCCGCTGGTGCAGGATGTACTGGTGGCCGCACTGGAACTGGTACACGACGGCAAGCTCGATTTGCATACCGTTGTGCGCGGTATCACCCACAACCCTGCAAAACGTTTCAGTGTGGTGGACCGCGGTTATATCCGCGAGGGCTACCATGCCGACCTGGTTTTGGTTGATATGAACGGCAGCACCGATGTCAGCCGCGACAAGGTGCTTTCCCGTTGTGGCTGGTCACCATTTGAAGGCCGCCGCTTCCACAGCCGCATCGATGCGGTATGGGTCAACGGTGCACTGGCCTTCGACGGCGGGCAGGTGATCGAGCACGGTGCCGCAGAACGCCTGCAGTTCAATCACAAGCCACGCTGACCTCCATAGGTCATCTTTTATGTTAACCTGCCAAGCTTCGAATAAAAGAGAGCATGATCCATGGGATTTCTGCAAGGAAAACGCGCACTGATCGTCGGTGTTGCCAGTAAACGTTCGATTGCCTGGGGCATTGCCGAGGCCATGCACCGCCAGGGTGCCGAACTGGCTTTTACCTATCAAACGGAAAGACTCAAATCACGGGTAGAACAGGTCGCCGAAGCCTGCGACTCGGACATCATCATTCCCTGTGATGTGGCATTTGATGAACAGATCGAAGAGGTCTTCACGCAACTGGGCAAGCACTGGGACGGTTTTGACATCCTCGTCCACGCAGTCGGTTTTGCCCCGCGAGAACAGTTAGTGGGTGATTACCTCGATGCAGTCACCCGTGAGGGTTTCCGGATTGCCCACGACATCAGCTCTTACAGCTTTGCGGCACTGGCTAAAGCCGCCCGCGGCATGATGAGTGGCCGCAATGGTGCCCTGCTGACATTGACCTACATGGGCGCTGTAAGGGCCATGCCGAGTTATAACGTCATGGGTCTTGCCAAGGCCAGTCTCGAGGCCAATACACGCTACATGGCGCAGAGCCTTGGCCCTGAAGGACACCGTGTAAATGCAATCTCTGCCGGACCCATCAAAACGCTGGCCGCTGCCGGTATTTCACAGTTCAGAAAGATGCTCGATCATGTGCGCGGCACCGCACCCCTGAGACGGACCGTTACGATTGAAGATGTCGGCAACACGGCAGCCTTCCTGTGCTCAGACCTCGCAGCAGGAATCACCGGTGAGATCACCTATGTTGATGCCGGTTATAGCATTCTTGGCATGGCGGAACTGGGAAGGGACGCTACTTGATCCGGTCCTCATAAATCTCAATTTCTGCGGTCGCGCGTAGCTGCCGCATCATTGCATAGGACTCCTGGCTGGAACTGCTGTTGGCAATGATGCGCTCGTACTGCCTGCGGGCAAGCAAAGCACCGTCTTCCAGTTTACCCTGCACTACCGAATCCAGCTCGACAACCGCAAAGCCGTTACCGGTTGACAGGACGGTTTGTACAGTCGCGCCTTCAGCCGGTGCCTGCAAACGGAAAACTTCCCGTACCAGTGTTACATCGGGCACAAATGACCGGCGTTTGATATCTTCATGACGAGCAAATTCCAAACCGAATTCAGTCGCCAGCACTTCAAATTCACTTTCCCCGCCCTGCAACGCAGCGAGCAGTTCGGTGGCTTTCGTTTCTGCATTATTGCGGGCCAGGTTTTCACCCAGTGTTGCGATGATTTCATCACGAACTTCCTCAATCGGTTTCAGGGCAACCGGCAGGTGCTCCCGCAGCCTGATCATGACCAGGCGGTTCTCATCCAGGTTGACCGGGTCACTGACCGATTCCTGCAGCAGTACCAGGTCAGAAAAAGCTTCGCTGACAACTTCGGGAAAAGCTGCAATGCCCTCACCACCGGTGCGTGTGAAAGGTCCGGCTACATTAACCGGCAACTCTAAAACCAGAGCAGCGCTTTCCAGCGTGGTCGGATCTTCATAAACCAGGTCGACAAGCCGGTCGGCCTGCTCAAGGAAGGCACGCGCCGCGATGTCATCTTCATACTCGGTGACCAGGGTAACGCGGGCCTCTTCAAAGCTCATACCCTTTGATTCGCGTATCTCGCGTAACTGGATTACGTGCCAGCCGAAATTGGTCTGTATCGGTTCGGATATCGGTGCTTCCATCGACAATTCATACATGGCATTTTCAAATGCCTTTACCATGACACCCGACTCTACCCAGCCAAGATCCCCGCCGCTGGGCGCAGACCCCTGGTCCTGGGAGTTTTCCATTGCCAGGGTGGCAAAGTCTTCACCGGCCCGGGCGCGTTTGGAAAGTTCCTCGGCTATCTGCCGGGCGGTTTCCTTATCGGCCTCACCGGCATCGGGTGCAACTTCAATCAAAATATGCGAAACCTGTCTCTGCTCGGGACTGATAAAACGGCCCTTTTGCGCCTCAAACTGTTCACGCAACATATCTTCTTCAGGCGGCAAACCGACCGGCAGGAAAGCCGCATCCAGTTCGACGTATTCGATAATGACCTGTTCTTCTGACTGGTAGTCTGCTGTGTGGGCGTCATACCAGGCGATAATTTCCGCTGCTTCGAATTCTGTGGCCGGAACAGCAATTTCGGCGGGCACCATGACCGCGTTGAAACTCCTGCTTTGATCCAGCAAGGCGACAAATTCTGTCACTTCGGTGGATGTTGCGATACCACTTACGACAATATTCCTGGGCAACTGGCTGATAACGAATTGTGAACGGATCTCGTTCTGGAACTGTTTTGGTGTCAACCCCTGTGATAGCAGCCTGCGTTGATACACATCAGCGTTGAACTGGCCATCTAACTGGAAGGCCGGAATGTTACGAATTTGTTCCGCGAGTGTGTCGTCATCTACATCAAGCCCCATAGACTGTGCGGTCTGGGTAATCAGTTCCTGATCGACCAGGCTGTCGAGATGCTGACGCCGGATCATCAGTTGGTCAAATTCCACCGGATCATAGGCAGCACCCATAATGGACTGCATACGTCTGCGGTAATTGGAGAAACTCTGGTTGAAATCATTGAATGAGATTTCTGTTTCATTGATCCTGGCAACGATATTCGTATTACCGGCAGTGAAATACTCATTTACACCTACCAGGGCAAAAGGAACAATCAGTATACCCAGGATTGCAAATGCAAGAATCCCGGTGAGTCTTTCACGAATGGATTGAAGAACCATGGTTTGACAACCTTTCCAATTTAAAGAGCCGATAAGAAAAAGGCGCCGTGTTAGGCGCCCTTGTCTTTTATATGGCGGAGTGGACGGGACTCGAACCCGCGACCCTCGGCGTGACAGGCCGATATTCTAACCAACTGAACTACCACTCCACAAACGTTGGTGGGTGCTGAGGGGCTCGAACCCCCGACCCTCGCCTTGTAAGGGCGATGCTCTCCCAACTGAGCTAAGCACCCCCGTTAGAAGGCGCGCTAGTTTACGGCATCCTTCAGGGCTTTACCAGCCTTAAATGCAGGATTGTTTGATGCCTTGATCTGGATGGTTTCACCCGTACGCGGATTGCGTCCAGCACGTGCTTTGCGATGTTTGACAGAGAAGGTTCCAAAACCAACCAGTGATACAGAACCGCCGCCTTGCAGCGCACCACTGATAGCAGAAGTAAAGCCTTCAAGGGCGCGACCGGCGTCTGCTTTGCTCAGACCAGAACCACTCGCAATTGCATCAATTAGCTCAGATTTATTCATTTATGCACTCCATATTTTTTCAAGTGTCGATTGTTGAGGATGATGACTTTGGCAGGACTTCCAGCGTTAGACCCCCACTGAAATAACTGTCGCTTGCGAGAGCTGACTAAACTCGCGCAAGGCCTTACAAATCAAGGCCTGTAAGCCGAATGACCATGTTAATACACGAGTTGGTTACGGCGCAACAGGTATCGAACAATTAGAGGACCTTTTGCATTAATGTTTTCATCCAAGCGGTTAATTTGGCTCGGAGAACTATTTTTTTACCGCATCCCCGAATTAATGCGGCCGGACACCTTTTTCGGCAACATCTGCCAGCGGCGCCTTCGCTTCAACGGCAGCCGGTAGCGGCTGCGGCTTTTCGACCAGTGCAATTTCGAGCACTTCATCGATGGTCGATACCGGGTGAATTTCCAGTTTGCGCAGAATATTTTTCGGGATTTCCGCCAGGTCTTTCTCATTTTCAGCCGGAATAATGATCGTTTCGATCCCGCCACGATGGGCAGCCAGTAATTTCTCTTTCAAACCACCAATCGGCAAGACCGTACCACGCAGTGTAATTTCACCCGTCATGGCAACCGTGGCACGCACCGGAATTTTGGTCAAAGCGGACACCAGCGCGGTACACATACCGACACCCGCACTGGGGCCGTCCTTCGGTGTTGCACCTTCGGGAACATGCACGTGGGCATCAAGTTTCTGATAAAAGTCCGGATCTATGCCGAGCGACTCGGCCTTGCTCCTGACCACGGTCATGGCGGCCTGGATTGATTCTTTCATGACATCACCAAGCTGGCCGGTCTGTTCCAGCCTGCCCTTGCCCGGTACCATCATGGCTTCGATCTGCAACAATTCTCCACCCACGCGGGTCCAGGCGAGACCGGTCACCTGGCCGACCGCGTTGTTTTCCTCTGCCAGTCCATAACGAAATTGCCTGACACCGAGGTAGGATTCGAGGTTGCGTGCCGACACATTAACTTTTTTGAGCTTCTTGCCCAGCGCCAGTTTTTTCACTGTTTTACGGCAGATTTTTGCGATCTCCCGCTCCATGTTACGCACCCCGGCCTCACGCGTGTAATAACGCACGATATCAACCAGCACCTGGTCGCTGATCAGCATTTCTTTATCCTGTAAACCATGTTGTTCCATCTGCTTGGGCAACAGGTAGTTCTTCGCGATATGCATCTTCTCGTCTTCCGTGTAACCCGGAATACGTATAACTTCCATACGATCCAGCAATGGATCGGGGATGTTCAGCGTATTGGCCGTAGCCACGAACATCACGTCGGACAGATCGAAATCCACTTCCAGGTAATGGTCGTTGAAGGCATGGTTTTGTTCCGGATCCAGGACCTCCAGCAGTGCGGAGGAAGGATCGCCACGGAAATCCATCGACATCTTGTCCAGCTCATCCAGCATGAACAGCGGATTACGCGTTCCCACCTTGGCCATGTTTTGCAACACGCGGCCCGGCATGGAGCCGATATAGGTACGGCGGTGACCACGGATCTCCGCTTCATCCCGCACACCACCCAGTGACATGCGGACAAATTTACGACCGGTGGCCCGGGCGATTGAACGCCCCAGGCTGGTCTTGCCCACACCGGGAGGCCCGACCAGGCACAGAATGGGGCCCCTCATGGCCTTCACACGTTGCTGCACCGCCAGGTATTCGAGTATGCGTTCCTTGACCTTCTCAAGACCGTAGTGATCGGCCTCGAGTATGGCCTCGGCTTGTGCCAGGTCTTTGCGAATGCGACTGCGTTTTTTCCACGGCACATTCAACATCCAGTCAATATAATTCCTGACCACGGTTGCCTCGGCTGACATCGGTGACATCATCTTCAGCTTGTTGAGTTCCGAGATAGCCTTTTTCTTGGCCTCCTTGTTCATACCGGCCTTTTCGACACGTTGGGTCAGGTCATCCATATCGTTGGGCGCATCATCCATATCACCCAGTTCTTTCTGGATAGCCTTCATCTGTTCGTTGAGGTAATACTCCCGCTGGCTTTTTTCCATCTGGGTCTTGACCCGGCCACGGATACGCTTCTCCAGTTGCAGGACCTCGATCTCACCCTCGATCAGGACCATCAGTTTTTCCATGCGATCTGAAACGCCAGCGGTTTCGAGCAAGGTCTGCTTTTCTTCCAGGCGGATACTCAAATGGGCGGCCACGGTATCGGCCAGACGGCTCGGGTCTTCAATGCCTGCCAGCGTGGTCAGCAACTCGGGTGGGATTTTACGATTCAGTTTAACGTATTGTTCAAACAGGGATACCAGGGAGCGCATGGTAATCTCGATTTCTTTCTCGGTGTGGCTCACTTCAACCGGGAGCATCTCCCACCAGGCTTCAAAATAGTCGTTTTCATCAATAAAATTCTTGATTTTGACCCTTTCACCGCCTTCCACCAGTACCTTGGTGGTGCCGTCAGGCAGTTTCAGCAACTGCAATACGGTTGCCAAAGTGCCGACATCAAACAGATCAGCATCGGTCGGATCATCTATTTCTGCACTGCGCTGGGTGACCAGCACGATGCGCTTATCGACATTCATTGACTGGTCAAGCGCCAGTATGGAACGGTCACGTCCGACAAACAGCGGAATGACCATATGGGGATAGACCACCACGTCACGCAACGACAATACCGGGGTGGGCTGCATACTGCCCAGTGGTTCAGTTACAGTGCTTTCTTCAGCTTCTGGTTTATCAGGCTTTGCCATCATATTCCTTATCAAGAGTATATCTAATGTAATTCAGGGCGGACTGCCCTTCAAGTTGATATGGGGAAATATGGGCGCGGGAATGGAAAAATCAATACCGATTTAAAAGTCATCCCGGCATTTCTTGAGTGTCATCCCGGGATGACGTTACTTACTGGAAGCTACTTTATCCGGCACGTTCTCATAAAGAATAAACGGCTCTGCCTCGCCGTCGATGACGCTCTCGTCAACCACGACCTTGGAGACGTTTTCCAATGAGGGTAGTTCGTACATGCTGTTTAGCAGTGTGCTCTCGAGGATGGTGCGCAGGCCACGCGCGCCGGTCTTGCGTGCCATGGCTCGCCTGGCAATTGCCTGCAGCGCCTCTTCGCGTATATCCAGTTCTGCGCCTTCCATGGAGAACAGTAGCTGGTATTGTTTGACCAGTGCATTCTTGGGCTCAATCAGAATACGTACAAGGGCTGTTTCGTCCAGTTCCTGGAGCGTCGCAACCACCGGCAAACGGCCGACAAATTCTGGAATCAGGCCATATTTGACCAGGTCTTCAGGTTCAACAGAAAGCAACAGCTTACCGATATTCTCGTCTTCTTTCTGGCTGCGTACTTCCGCGGCAAAACCGATGCCGGATGCCGAGGTACGGTGCTGGATGACTTTTTCCAATCCGGAAAATGCACCACCGCAAATAAACAGTATCTGGCCGGTATCGACCTGCAAAAATTCCTGTTGCGGATGTTTGCGTCCACCCTGGGGCGGTACCGAGGCAATGGTGCCTTCAATCAGCTTCAGCAGGGCCTGCTGTACGCCTTCGCCGGAAACGTCGCGGGTGATGGAAGGATTCTCTGCTTTGCGCGAAACCTTGTCGATTTCATCGATATAGACAATGCCCGTTTGCGCCTTTTCGACATCGTAATCACATTTCTGCAGCAGTTTCTGGATGATGTTTTCAACGTCTTCGCCCACGTAACCGGCTTCGGTCAGGGTGGTTGCATCAGCAATGGTAAACGGGACATTCAGCATCCTGGCCAGTGTTTCTGCCAGTAAAGTCTTACCAGAACCGGTCGGACCGATCAGCAGGATATTACTCTTGGCCAGTTCTACGTCATCTTTTGATTTTTGCGGCTCAAGACGTTTGTAATGGTTGTAAACAGCGACAGAAAGAACCTTCTTCGCGTGCTTCTGGCCAATGACAAAATCATCCAGGAACGCGTGTATATCCTTGGGTGTAGGCAGTTGTTCGCGATCGCTTGCACTGACTTCTTCCAGCTCTTCGCGAATGATGTCATTGCATAGCTCAACACATTCATCACATATATAAACACTCGGCCCGGCAATCAGCTTGCGAACCTCGTGTTGGCTTTTACCGCAGAAAGAGCAGTAAAGAATCTTGCCATCCGTGCCTGTGTTTTCTTGATTGCTCATTTCACTTTACCCAGCATCCTGCGGAAAATATTACTATTTTTTGCTGCCGGCGTCACTCTTTCGTGTATCGATCGTCTCATCGATCAGACCATAATCCTTGGCCTCTTCCGGGCTCATGAAATTATCACGCTCGGTATCCTCGGCAATGGTTTCAACCGATTGGCCGCTATGCAGCGCCAACACTTCATTCAATTGGGACCGTACTTTGAGGATTTCACGGGTATGAATTTCGATATCTGTAGCCTGACCCTGGTAACCGCCCAGTGGCTGATGGATCATCACCCGAGAGTGTGGCAGACAATAACGTTTGCCGTGGGCGCCTGCCGCGAGCAGCAATGCACCCATGCTGGCGGCTTGTCCAACACACATGGTGCTGACATCCGGCTTGATAAACTGCATGGTGTCGTAAATTGCCAGTCCCGCACTTACCGAACCGCCGGGGCTGTTGATATACAGGTTGATATCCTTGTCCGGGTTTTCCGACTCCAGGTATAACAACTGGGCAACAATGAGGTTGGCCACGTGGTCATCAACCGGACCCACCAGGAAAATTACACGTTCCTTGAGCAGGCGCGAATAGATGTCATACGCGCGTTCACCGCGGGGTGTCTGTTCAACCACCATGGGTACGAGGTTCAAAGCATGTGTTTCATTAGTCATTTTATTGGCCCGCTGCCTTTGTTGCTGCATTGATGGCTTCCTGGAAACTCATCGGTGTATCCGTCACTTTAGCGTTATTGACCACCCAGTCAACCACTTGGTTCTCCAGCACTGAATTTTCCACCGCCGACAGCATACGCTGATCGCTGTAATACATTTGCACAACTTCACGGGGCTCTTCATAGGTCTGGGCAATTTCTTCAATGGCTTCGCGCACCTTCGCACCATCTATGGAGATCGAATTCTGTCGCGCCAGTTCACCCAGCAACAGGCCGCTGCGCACACGTTTCCTGGCGGGCTCCCTGAAATGCTCCAGCATCTCTTCGGTTACTTCGATCTCGGCGCCGCGCAACATCTGCTGTAGCATGTTGTTGGCTTCATTGCTGACGATACTTTCCGGCACTTCCAGGTCTTCAAATATCTCCTGCAAACGGTCCGCCAGTTGGGTTTTAAGTTGTGTATTGACTGCCTGGGTCAATTCACGTTCCAGGTTATTGCGGATTTCTGTGTTCAGCTCATCAGGATCACCACTGTCAACACCGAATGATTTGGCAAATTCCTCGTCAATTTCAGGCAACTCGCCTTCCTGAACATGGGTCAGGGTAAGCGCAATCTTGTTTTTCTTGCCGGCCAGTGCAGACTCGCCGTAATCGGCCGGAAATTGCAACGTGAGATCCTTTTTATCGCCGGCGGACATTTTTTTGACCGCCTTTTCCAGGGCATCGAAACCGGATTCACCGATAATCACTGCCAGACGATGCTTGCCCATCTCAGGTACCGTGTCTGCATCGATTTCTGCGGTGTATTCAACCAGCGCCTGGTCACCGTCCTGTGGCTTGCGTTCCACATCCGTCCATTTGATTTTTTGCTTTTTAAGTGTTTCCAGCATCTCGGCAATATCATCATCGGTGACGCTTACTTCCGGCCGTTCGATGGTGATTTCTGCCACATCAATGGTATCCAGATCAGGATAAGTTTCGATGATCGCGTTGATTTCCAGGCCCGTTTCGTCGTCGAGAACCGGATCCTCTTGCAGGCGTGGGTTTGCAGCAATACGCAGTGATTCCTGTTCGATGGCCTGCTGCAGGGAAGCCTGTGCGGTTTTCTGAATAACTTCCTGCTTTGCCTGTGATCCGTAAAACTGCCGCAATACACTGAACGGGATACGGCCGGGACGAAAGCCCTTGAGCCTGGCCTGCTTGCCAATTTCACGCAACCGTGCATCGATCTGCTTATTGACTTCCTCTGCGGGAACCAGAATTTTCAGTCGCTTTTCAACGGTACTGGTGTTTTCAACTGTAACTTGCATGAATGGTGTCAACCTCTTGGTAATTTCTTGCCGTGCCGATCGTGGCGGGTTATGTGGTGCGAAAGGGGAGACTCGAACTCCCACGGGTTGCCCCACCGGATCCTAAATCCGGCGCGTCTACCAATTCCGCCACTCTCGCAATGTTTGGTGGGCCATCTAGGACTCGAACCTAGAACCAATAGATTAAGAGTCTACTGCTCTGCCAATTGAGCTAATGGCCCAAAAAATGGGGTGGACGATGGGGCTCGAACCCACGACCGCCGGAATCACAATCCGGAGCTCTACCAACTGAGCTACGCCCACCATTGTTTACAATTGCCTGCCGCATTATACCAAAAGGTAAATGGCGCACCCGGCCCTAAGTACTGGCGCGCCCGGCAGGACTCGAACCTGCAACCCTCAGCTTAGAAGGCTGATGCTCTATCCAATTGAGCTACGGGCGCTTCGTCTTGTCTGGTCTATCCTAATAAATGGTCGGGGTGGAGAGATTCGAACTCCCGACCCACTGCTCCCAAAGCAGTTGCGCTACCAGGCTGCGCTACACCCCGAAATCCATATAAAAAATTGGCGCGCCCGGAGAGATTCGAACTCCCGACCGCCCGGTTCGTAGCCGGGTACTCTATCCAGCTGAGCTACGGGCGCGCAGTTTCCCGCGCATAGCACTACGCTTCGCGAGGGGTGCGAATTATCCTTGTGAGGCCCTCGATTGTCAACCGTTCCCGCCACACTTTTCGCGTGATACTTTACATACATTGATGACGTACAATGCATGCAACTTACACCAATTTCGGTATATAGTAACAGGCAGTTTATTTTTCACCCTTTATTGAATCCAAACGGGAGATTCTAATATGAAAAGATTACTGATTATTTTGTCGATCATCACCCTGGGCCTGGTCTCTGTAAGCGCCATTGCAAAGGATAAAAAAGAGATTCCGGAATATACAGTAGAGGGCCTCAAACGCGTGCACGACGTCAAGGGTCTCGCCCTGGTGTATGCCGAGGAAGGCGCAGACCTGTCGCAATATGATCGTGTGTACCTTGTCGAGCCCTACGTGGCCTTCAAGAAAAACTGGCAGCGTGACCAGAATCGCGGCGCAGCCGCAATGAAAGTCAGGACCAGTGACATGGATCGCATCAAGGTAGCTGTCAAAGAGTTGTTTATGGAAGTATTTACCGAAGAACTGCAGCAAGGTGGTTACGAACTCGCGAATGAGCGCGCCGCAGACGTATTGATAGTCAAACCCGCCATCATTGATCTCGATGTGAACGCCCCGGATATCAGGTCTGCCGGCAGAACCAACACTTATGCATCCTCAGCCGGTTCCATGAAGCTTTACCTGGAGTTGTATGATTCCGAAACTGATGACCTGCTGGCGAAAGCCCTGGATGCCAAGGCTGACCGGGATACCGGTTTCATGCAATGGCAAACAAGCGCGGCCAACCCGGCAAGCTGCCAAACGCATGATGAAACCCTGGGCCGAAGCACTGCGTACCGGTCTCGACCGGGCACGCGACTCACGCGTCAGGAGAAAGAATAGGACCCATTCCGGTTGACATTCAGCCCACTCTGAACGGATAATCCGCTGCCCATTTTTCAGCCGTATCCAATCCCCGTGATTGAAAGGTACTTAACTGATAAAATGGCGACCGATTCCGGAGAGGTGTCCGAGTGGCTGAAGGAGCACGCCTGGAAAGTGTGTATACGTTTATAGCGTATCGAGGGTTCGAA
>PVMK01188556.1_pt1 | contig 36042 bp, 32 predicted proteins | sample 1853481 | NCBI WGS metagenome assembly PVMK01 (sample SAMN08533507, study PRJNA380276) | Marine sediment metagenome, whole genome shotgun sequencing project. | reverse complement strand
TTATCGGACCTTGCTGGAACGCTCGTCACCATTTTCGTGGTTTTATTTGCGAAATTGGGTCTGCCGTCGGACGTGCGGCCATCCAATGTCATTGGTTTAATCGTTGCGGTCTTCGTGTTCGTGCCGGCTCTGATTGCGGCATTGAATACCTTGCAGATCGATGCCATTTCCGTACCGGCCACCGACATGCTGTCGACGTTCATGGCCGCAATACCGGGCATTTTTGCGGCAATCGTAATTCTGACCGCCGCATTTTTTCTCGGTCGATTCTTGTCGGGCCTCTCGGCGAGCCTGTTGCACGGATTAGGGGTCGACGAGTTACCGCAACGGCTTGGCATGGAGCAGATCTCGGCCGGCGGGTTCAAGTTATCGGACCTTGCTGGAACGCTCGTCACCATTTTCGTGGTGTTATTTGCGATCGTCGAGGCAGCCAGTCAGTTGGGCTTTGCGCAGGTTGGCGAACTGGTCACAACACTGATCGAATTCGCTGCCCAGATTCTGCTCGGCAGCGCGATCCTCGTTGTTGGCTGGTGGCTGGCCAGTATCGCGCACAAGGGGATTATCCGAACCAGCGGGCAGAATGCCGAAGTTCTGGCGAATATTGCCCGCATCGCGATCGTCGGTCTGATTCTGGCGATGGGGCTTCGTGCCATGGGCATTGCGGACGATATCGTGAATCTCGGTTTTTCGTTGGTACTCGGCGCAGTGTCGGTCGCCATCGCGCTGGCATTTGGGCTCGGAGGACGCGAAGCGGCCGGTCGACAGATGGAGCATTGGTTCAGCCGCTTGCGTGGCGGGTCATAAACCAGGCTTCGTAAAAACGGATTAAACCAACCACCGGACGGGTGCGTACGCAGCCGTCCGAGTGCGGTCAATGGTCGAGGAAGCTTCGACGTCCGCTGTCATAGCAGGGTTTTGTTATCGTGCAGCGATGCGATCGCCGTCGCGGGTAACCCGTTGGAAGATGTTACGGTGCTGGAGGACGTCCGTTTTGTCATGCAGGGCGGCAAAGTCGTCAAACAATAAAGCCCGGGTCGGGAGATCAACATGAGCTTGCACGTCGACCTGTTCTGGTCTTTCCGCAGCCCGTACAGTTACCTGCTGATGCCGCGGTTGCTCGAGTTCAGGGAAAGCTACGACGTTGATATCAACGCCTGCGTTGTCTATCCGCTCGCCGTCAGGGATCCGGAGCTGCTAAAACGTCTTAATCCGCTCTACGTCGGGTACATGTTGGGCGACACGCGACGCACGGCTGAGTATCTGGGTATGACCATTACTTCACCTGACCCAGACCCGGTTGACTTTGACCGGGCGCTAAAAGGATTTTCCCAGGCGCAACCGCGCATCGAACGTTTGATGCGGCTGGCAGCAGCGGCACAGGAACGGGGCCGGGCGCTGGAATTTATCGATCAGGTTAGCCGCCTGTTGTTTGGTGGGACCACCGGCTGGGATACTGGCGATCACCTGCAGCGGGCGGCAGAACGGGCCGGTCTGGTGTTTACGGATCTCGAAGCGCGCATCGAAACAGACAGCGATCGGCTGGATCAGCTGATCGAGGCAAACCACCAGGCCCAACAGGCGGCTGGGCATTGGGGTGTGCCGCTGCTGGTATTCCAGGGTGAGCCCTTTTTCGGTCAGGATCGATTTGATCAGCTGGTCTGGCGCCTGCAGCAGCACGGGCTGGAAACTCGCGGCTGAACTTTTTGCGACGGTAACAGTTGTTCATGTTTGTGTTGCGACGATCGATTTTGACGCTTGCCTGGCTCGTCGGTGCAGTTGCCGCTTCGCCGGCCCGTGCTCAGCCCGAAGTCGTTACGCTGGAACTGCCAGGCGCGTCTGTGCACTTGTTGATCGAGGACGAACCATTTGACATCGGACGTGACGCGCTTCAGGACTGGGTGCAGCGTTCTGCGCAGATCGTCGGTAGCTATTATGGGCGGTTCCCGGTAGGCGAGGCTCACGTCGCAATCCGCGGTCGGCGCGGCAGTGGCGTGTACAACGGTCGCGCGTTCGGCACAGTTGGCGCCGTCGTTAACATCACGATCGGAGTCAACAGCACGCAAGCTCAACTCGACGACGACTGGATCCTGATACATGAATTGATTCACTTCGCGTTTCCGAGCGTGCCGCGTCGGCATCATTGGATCGAAGAAGGTTTGTCCGTGTATGTCGAAACCATTGCTCGCGCCAACGCTGGCGCACTGACGCCGAGCCTGGCCTGGGATGAATTCATGGGGGGTATGCCGCAAGGCCTGCCAAAAAGTGGCGATCGCGGGCTGGATTACACGCCGACCTGGGGTCGGACGTATTGGGGCGGCGCCTTGTTTTGTCTGCTGGCGGACGTCCGGATCCGGCAACAAACCGATGGCGAATTTAGCCTGCGCGACGGGCTGCGGGCAATTGTCTCGTCCGGCTATAACATTACACAGTCGGCGGAGTTGCGTACGGTGTTGGCGGTCGCCGATGCAGCAACCGGTGTGACGGTGCTGACTGAGCTCTACGACGACATGCGCGCGGCGCCTTACCCTGCCGACATAGACGGACTGTGGCAGGCGCTGGGGGTGTCGCGGCAGGCCGACCGCATCGTATTCGACGATCAGGCGCCGCTGGTCGCGATCCGCGATTCCATCACGGCCCGCGACTTTTAATCGTCCGGATCCGGTTGGCCTTTGTGCCACCTGTCCGCCTTGCGGCTTCACCACAACTGAACCGGACCGTCAAACCGGTCATACTGTGCGGCCCTGTGCCCCGGGCCATCTACCGAATGACATCGCACTGGCCGGAGGCGGGAATTGTGGAGCCATCGATGCGAGTCTTTTTGAAAAGGATTTTTCTGACGCCGGTCCTGGTCTTGCTGGTGGCCGGCTGCGGCGGTGACGACCCCGTAGTTGCGGATATTCAGATCCTGAATGCCGTCCCCGACACCAGCGTCGCGTCCTTCACTTTCAATCAGGCGCTGAATCTGGGCAACTTCGATTTCAGGCAGGGTTCGAACCGCTTCAGCCTGCATGCCAGGGACTATTCCCTGACGGTACTGACCCAGGTGGCCGGCGTGACGGTGACGCTGCTTGACGACGTTAACGTGCCATTGCTCGCGGACGAAAGTTACACCTTGGCGTTGATTGGACGGCTGAACGACTCCAGCGTGAAGCAGATGTTGATTCCGGGCAGCATCGAACCGGTCGGTGCCGACAATATCCGAGTCCAGGCGGTGAATCTGGCGCCAGGGGCTCCGAGCTACGATGTCTACGTGACGACTCCGGGCGCTGATCTTACGGCGTCGGCACCACTGGGCGGGGTCGCGTTTCGCGAGTTTACAGAGCCGGTGGAAATGCCGTCCGGCGATTACCAGATCCGCGTTACCGTTAGCGGCGATCCGAGCACGGTCGTGCACGATACCGGCACGCTGATCTTCACGGCGGAGGGTCTTGATTTGGTGCTGGCACTCGTCGAAAACACCCGCATGGGGCCAGGGCCGGTCTCGCTGGTGATCCACGACACTGTCAACCCCGATCGAAATTCTCGACGTGGCGGCAACGGCGAACCTCAGGGCGATACACCTGGCGCCGGCTGTCGATCCGGCCGTCGACGAAGTTGATATCGTTCTCGATGACGATCTGGCCAACCCGCTGATTTCCGGCCTGACGTTCCCGACGGTTACCCCATACAACAACCTCGTGTCGGCCAACTACAACATCAAGTCGGTCGATACGCCGACGCAGTCGATTTTCGGGATCGATATTGATGTGCCGCTTGTCGTCGGCACCGATTACACCTTACTGGCGTTTGAGTCGGTCGATGCAGCCGTGCCGATGCAGGGGTTGGTGCTCCTAGAGGACAGTCGAGGTCTCGGGTTTCAGGCGAAAATCCGCTTCGTTAATGGCGCGCCAAGCGAATCGTCCATCGACATCTATGTGCTGACTGCCCGGCGAGACGATCGACGATTTTGTGCCGTCCATTCCGAATGTCGTGTTCCAGTTCGATGCGGGTTACTCCTTGCTACCGGCGGTACCGGTGGGGGATTTTGAAATCACCGCGACCGTCGCCGGCGATTCGAGCCAGATTTTGATTCCGACGATCCTGGTGACGCTCGACAGCGGCGGTGTTTACACGTATATCGCCCGGGATGCGGCCGGCGGCGGCGCCCCGCTCGAGTGGATCGCGTTGACCTACAATCCAGACTTTTAATCGATTCGATCAGGCTGGCGCCGAACCTCCCAGACGCGCTACAGAAACACCCCGGGCCAGCCAGATGGCCGCGGTGGCGAGGCCTACGGCGAGCACGGTGATCGTCGCAATCCCTGGAGCCGCCAGTTCACCCAGCGCAAACGGGCCCCACAGATACTGCGAGCCGGGAAACAGCACGTTCATGACCACGTGCATAACGATAACCGGCACTATCGAACGCGCCATCCACGCCGTATAACCGAACCCGATGTTCATCGCCATCAGGTAGATCCACTGCGTGCCGATGTCGGTAAAGCCGCCGAAAATCTGACTGTGGGAAAGCGTGTTGATCGCGGCCAGGATCAGTAAGGTCGGCCATAGCGGCAGTAGCGTCTCGATGCGGGTCTGCATGATGCCGCGATACGAGATTTCGGCCAGCACCGCGGCGAAAAACGGGACCAGTAGCAGGAAGACCAGGCCGAAAACGGTCGATACGCCCTCAAGCGCCGGGGCCTCCAGCGATGTGCCGTGATAAGAGCCTTCCAGTGCCTTGATGCATTTCGCAGCCAGCATCGCGAGGAAGCTGAAAGCGTAGACGCGGACCCATGGAACATCAGCCGGCACGGTGAGCCGGATGTCCCAGCGGCGGTTGAGTAGCCAGGTTGCGACGACAATCAGCACCAGCGCCGGAATCGGAAACCATGGAACCGCCGGGTTGACGTCGACATTCAGAAAGACCAGGTACATGCTGATCCCCATCAGCACGTTGAAAAATACGAAGCCACCCAGGATGACCAGCACTATTGTCAGTATTTTTTTACCGTTCATGTTTTCCCCTCACGTTGCGACACAGGCTTTTCTGGCGCTGCGGCGCGGATCCGGTAACGACAGGTTGACGCACCGGTGACCGATTATAGTGACAAGCTGGCGCCGAGCCGCCGCCGCCCCGCTCCATGTCCCGCAGGACGGGCAGCCGGCCTCGCCGGATTTGCGCCTGCACATCGGGCTGGCCCATGATGATCGAATCAAGGCCTGCGCGGAGTCCCCGGGCAGGTGATCACAGCGCTCTTCGGAGGTACGTCATGCGAACAAGAATCAACCGGATCGCTGCTCCCTGTTGGGCGCAGCGCAGCACCATGCTTGCGGTGCTGTGCACCGTATTCATCGCCGGCTGCGAACAGCCCAACCAGGCGCCGGTCGCGTCGGTGACGCTGGACCCGGACCAACCCACCGTGCTGATCACCGGCTCGAGTCGCGGTATCGGCCTCGAAATCACCCGGCAATACGCGATGAAGGGCTGGAATGTAATTGCCACCTGCCGCACGCCATCGAATGCCGCGGACCTGCAGGCGATTGCCGATGAATTCCCCAACGTGACAATCGAACAACTCGACGTCACCGACTTTGACCGGATCGATGGGTTGGCGGAAAAGTATCGGGACCAGCCGATCGATGTGCTGCTGAACAACGCCGGCATTTCGGGCGGCCGAGAAAACCAGCAGTTCGGTAATCTGCAGTACGAAGTTTACAATCAGGTGATGGCCGTCAATGTTCTCGGTCCATTGAAAATGGTCGAGACGTTCATGCCGAATGTCGAAGCCAGTGATCAGAAAAAGATCATCAACATTTCCAGCGGCCAGGGTTCCATTTCGAGCACATTTGGCGGTCAGTACTTTTATCGCGCGAGCAAGGCTGCGTTGAACATGGTCATGCGGAGCCTCGCCGTCGAGAAAAAGAAGGAAGGCATCACGATCGGACTGGTATCACCGGGCTTCGTGCGCACCGACTTTACCAAGGGACTGGATTTCCCAATGATGATTACGCCACAGGAGAGCGGTGCCGCAGTCGTTGCAGTCATCGACAATTACGGACTCAAGCAAACCGGCACCCACGTGCGTCATACCGGTGAGCCGCAGAAGTGGTAGCCGAACGGATAGCGTTTCGCGCGGTCTTAGTTAAGCGAGATCACAATGGGGGGCAAAATCATGACCGACAACCGCTGGACACTGGACCCTGCGGTCGATGAATTTCTGGCCGGCATGACGGTGTCGGAGAAGCGGATCGAACAACTGCAAGCGGAACGCGCGCCGATCGAGGCGGCTGCGCCGAAGGTCGGCGAGGCGGCACCGGACTTTACGGCCGAGCGTTTATCGGGGAGCGGCCAGCGCAGCGGGGAGCAACTACAGTTATCCAGTTTTCGCGGCAGGCCGGTCGCGCTGCAATTCGGCAGTTATACCTGCCCGGTGTGGCGCGCCCAGATCGATCGTTTCAACGAGATCTACGAAGAACTGCAGGATCAGTTCCAGTTCCTGACCGTGTACACCCGCGAAGCGCATCCCGAAGACGGCTGGAAGGTCGAGATCAATAACGATCAGGACGTCGTTTACGATCAACCGACGACGCTGGACGAACGAGCGCGTATTGCCGGTACCTGCCTGACGCGGCATGGTATCCGGATGCCGCTACTGTTGGACGATATGGACGACAGCATCACGAGGGCCTATGCGGGGTCGCCCGAGCGTCTGTACCTGATCGACGAGACGGGCATCGTGCGCCACCGGTCGGTAAACGGTCCGTTCCAGATGAAAGTGATCGAGGCCTGGTACGAGGCCCTAAAGGATTACGCCACGGCGCGCAGCTGACGTGACGGTCGCACAGGTTGTCTGGCAACCGTAGTGATACGCTAGCGGCTCGGCATCAGCCAGAGCTTAAACGCCAGCGATGACCAAAGGCACCACCGCCAACGACGAGCTGCACTTTGTCGCCCACCGTGGTTGGGCTGCCCGTTATCCCGAAAACACCCTGGAAAGCCTGACCGCCGCAGTAGACACCGGTGCGCGGTATATCGAGTTTGACGTGCAACTAACCCGCGACCAGGTGCCGGTGCTACTGCACGATGACAACTTCGCCCGCACGGCCGGCGTTGGTCGATCAGTGTTCGATATGGACGCAGCCGACCTCGCGTCGATCGAGGTTAACGAAGCGGACCGATTCGGAGATCAATTCAGTAATGTCCACGTGCCGCAGCTGGAACAGATCGCCAGCGCCTTGGCCGGCTGGCCGGACGTCACTGCGTTTGTAGAACTGAAACGCCAAAGCGTCGCCCATTTCGGCACCGCTACGATGGCTAGACAAGTGCTTGCACAGTTGCAGCCGGTGCTCGATCGTTGTGTTGTCATCTCTTTCATACACAAAGCTGTCATGGAGGTTCGGCGGCGCGTGGACATACCAATAGGTTGGGTCATTCGAACCTGGGATGATCAGAACCGCGCAGCAGCCGAGGCCGCTGCGCCCGAGTACCTGTTCTGCAAGCACACGATTCTGCCCAAGAACAATACTCCGGTCTGGCCGGGACCGTGGAACTGGGTCTGTTACGGAGTCAGCGACCTGCCACATGCGCTGGCGCTGGCCAAACGCGGGGTGGATTTTATCTCCACGTTTGAGATTGGCGAGCTGTTGACGTCAGCCCGGACCAAAAGGAGCCGGCAATGATCGGCGCGTACTACGATGTTGTGGTTGTTGGTGGCGGCATCAACGGCGTCGGCGTGGCGCAGGCTGCCGCCGCGAGCGGTTGCTCGGGGGTGTTGATCTCAACAGACTCGCTTGCCGCCGGAACTTCGAGTCGTTCCAGCAAACTGATTCACGGCGGATTGCGTTACCTCGAGAGCTGGGAGTTTGGGCTGGTGCGTGAAAGCCTGACCGAAAGGGCGCTACTGCGTCGGCTTGCACCGGATCTCGTGCGCCTTAAGGATTTTTATATTCCCGTGTACCGGGAAACGCGACGTCGTCCGTGGCTGCTGCGTTCCGGGTTGAGCCTCTACTGTGTGTTGAGCGGGTTTCGACTATCGGCGCGCTTTAACACCGTGGCGCGCCGCGCATGGGACCGGCTCGACGGTTTGAAAACGGATGGGCTGGACAAGGTATTTCATTATCGCGATGCGCAGACCGACGATCGTTTGCTGACCGAAGCGGTCATGCACTCGGCGCAGGAACTCGGCGCCGAACTGGTCTGTCCGGCGCAGTTTACCGGTGCGCAGCTTGCCGGTCAGGGTGGCAAAGTCATCTTTCGCGTCGGCGATGCCGAACACAGCTGTCGTACTGCGGCGTTGGTTAATGCCGGTGGTCCGTGGGTCAACCGGGTCCTGGGTCAGGTCGAGCCGGCACTGGACCCAGTTGGAATTGACTTGGTTCAGGGTACGCACATCGTTGTCCCGGGTACCCTGTCGCAGGGCTTTTACTATCTCGAGAGCCCGCGCGATGGCCGCGCCGTATTCGCCATGCCGTGGCAGGACCAGGTGCTGGTCGGTACGACCGAAACGCATTTTCGCGGTGATCCGGATCAGGTCCGGCCATTGGAAACCGAAATACGCTATTTGTGCGGCGTGTTGCGTCACTATTTCACGACCTGGAAAGATCTGCGCAGCGACCAGGTCGAATCGGCCTTTTCGGGCTTGCGCGTGCTGCCCGCCGATGGTGGCCACTTGTTTCATCGCTCACGTGAAACCGTATTGCAGGCCGACCGGCCCAGCGCCGAAGGACCGCCGCGGGTCCTGAGCATCTATGGGGGTAAGTTGACCACCTACCGCAGGACCGCCGCAAAAGTCATCGAGCAAATTCGCCCCGGGCTGCCAGCACGCAGCCCCGTTGCCGACACCGCGAAGCTGGAACTCGAATTGCCGTAACGGCTGGAATCAAAGTGACCAAAAGCGATGGGGCTTTATACCTTGCCGTTGACCAGGGTAGTCACGCGTCGCGGGCGCTCGTCTTTAACGAGCAGGGCGATATTCAGGCGCACGCGCGCAAAGAAATCACCACGCTGAGGCCGCAACCCGGTTGGGTCGAGCATGACCCGGAGGAGATCCTCGCAGCCGTGCGGAGTTCCGTTCACGAAATCGAACGGCAGCTCGGAAAGGGTGCCGGCCGGATCGAATGCGCTGGCATTGCCACCCAGCGCTCGAGCGTCGTGTGCTGGGATCGCGACACCGGCCAGCCGCTGTCCAACGTTATCTCATGGCAGGACCGGCGTGCTGCTGAATGGCTCCGGGGATTTGAGCATGCCAGCGAAACTGTGCACGCGATTACCGGGTTGGTGCTGTCGCCGCATTATGGGGCCAGCAAGTTGCGTTGGTGCCTGGATGAGTTGGACGCGGTTCGTGACAGCTTTGACCGCGGCCAGTTGGCATTTGGGCCGTTGTCGAGTTTCCTGCTACAGCGCCTGCTGGATGAGCCGGTGCCAGTAGCTGACCCGGCGAACGCGGCGCGGACGCTGGTCTGGGATTACCGGCAACGCGACTGGTCGGACGAATTGCTGGACTTGTTCGGACTGCCGTTGAACGCGCTGCCAAAAAGCGTGCCCAGCCGGTACGCACACGGCGCACTGCAAATCGGAGCGCATGACGTTCCTTTGGAATTAGTGACCGGCGATCAGTCTGCTGCGCTGTTTGGTTTTGGCGAACCGACCCCGGTGACGGTGCACGTGAACCTCGGAACCGGCGCATTTCTGCAACAAGTGGTTGGCCCTGAACCGATCGCCGTACCGGGATTGCTAAGCAGCGTCGTATTCCAGGATCAGGCGCAATCGCTGTATGTGCTCGAGGGTACGGTCAACGGTGCCGGCAGCGCGATCCTGAAGATTACCGATGAGCTCGGTATGGATCGTGAATACATGAAAGCGAACAGTGCCAAGTGGTTGGACGAAGTGACCGATACACCGCTGTTTCTGAACGGCGTCGGCGGACTCGGAGCACCGTACTGGATCGCCAATTTCCCGACGCGGTTCGTCGGTGACGGCGACGATAGGGAAAAAATTTCAGCGGTCATCGAGAGCATTGTGTTCCTGCTCGCGGTCAATCTCGAAAAATTTGCTCTGCATGATCCGATGCCGGAGCGCCTGGTCGTGACTGGGGGTTTGGCGACAATCGACCCGATGTGTCAGCGGCTTGCCGACCTGACCGGATTGCAAGTGATGCGACCTCAGGAGCAGGAGGCGACGGCGCAGGGACTGGCCTATCTGCTCGCCAACCAACCGCCACACTGGTTATCCGCTGCTACGCAAGACGGCTTCAACCCACGGGGCAGTGCGCCAATTAACAAGCGCTACAAAAATTGGCGCGACGCGATGCAAGACGCCATGGACGCGCCGATCTGCCCGTAGCCAGGGACGGCGCAGGGCAGTTAAGCATGGATGCCCTTCGGTCACCCGCGCGTGGGAACCAATTGCCTCGGTTCAGGCTGAGGCGTCGGAACTGTCAGCCGTCGCTGGCGGCGTGAGCGGAGCCGTAGCGCGGGAATTAAACCGCACGTAGATCGCCCAGATCAGAATAACGCTGTTGATGACGCCCATCTGTACATACGGACCGCCGGGCATCCAGTTATCAAACAGCCGGCCGCCAAGGAGCGTGGCCAGCAAAATGCCGGCCGCGCCGGACAGGGAGAACATGCCGAGCACCGCGCCGCGGATCGCCGTCGGCGCGCTCTGACCCATCAGCGCATTGCCGGCGATGATTGTGCTGGTTTCGCCCATGCCCAGTAAGATTCCGGGAATAATGGCAGCGTTGTCGAACGGGTTGCCGATCAAGCCGAAACTTGTGTAACCGATCGCCGACAACGTGAATGCGATAACGACGCCGGTTACCCGATCAATACGATCCAGGAATGCGGACAGGCACAGCGCCCAGATAAGCGCCGACCCCTGAATCACGGCCATCAGCATGCCACCGCGGCGAAACGCGTCGCCCATCGACAGTCCCAGGTCTTCCGCCGCATGCTGTGTCCACAGGAACAGAAACAAGCCAACGACGAGCACGTCACCGCGGGCTGCGAACGCAGTGCCGTAGCCGAGCGCAATCCGGGCATTGTCACGTCCGGCCCGCAAGCCGGCGGCCATCAATTGGGCAAAGGAGTCGCGTTCGCGCGCCTCCGGCGGTTTGTGTGGACTTAAGCCCACCCGCATCAGCGCGAATGTGAACACACAGATCACCATAGCGCCCCAGAACAATACCTTTGCAATGTCGACCTCGGTGAACCCTTGGACTTCGAGCCGCGCCGGTATCCACCGCACCAATTGTGAAAACAGCAGTACGCCAATACCCTGGGTGAAACTTGCGAATGCGACCCATTTGCCGCGGCTGCCTTCCTGAACGTAGTCAGTGCTGACGATGACGATTATCGTTGCGATATGTGCGACACCGCAGGCGAAGAAGAACCGGTAGACGTACAGCATCGCGATGCTGTCGGCGTAAGGGTAGAGCCCGTAACCAATCGCCAGGAAAAAGTAACCAGCCATCAGCAGCGGACGGCGACCGAATTTGTCAGCAGCCGCACCGATGAACGGCGTCATGAACAAAACGAGCAATTCCTGGTAGAAAGCGAGGTCGCCCGTCACCGTTCCCTGGATGGCACGTTCGACGCCGGCGAGTCTCAGCGCCAGCGGCTGAACGAAACTCAAAAACGCCAACAATGCAATGCCGAAAAATCCCGCGGTGAAATAGGTAAGTGCGTTTACTCGCGTGATTCGCGGCATCAACCAAAACGGTCCAAACCGCTTCTGGGATGTATCGATTGCTGCGCGACTGCTAAAGGACATAAAAATTCCCCGATCTAACGCCGTCCGAATTCAATCGGCGACACTGTTTTAATGGATTCGTATGGTCAGGCAGATCTGGTTGCCGGCCGTCTGGAAGTGCTGACGGCATCGTCAGTCGGCATCAGTGGTATTGAATCAAGCACCCAGTTGCCCGAGCTGCGCCGGTCGGGACACGGTATTGCATAGGCGACGTCGCCGGCGTTTTCTTTCAATGTGTGGCGATCTATGCGCCAACCGCGGTTCTCGAAATCCCTGAGCCAGTCGCGAAAGCGGACGAGGGTCCGATCGGCCGGCGTCAGGATCTCCCTGGTGTTCGTTTCGGGCGTTCGTACCGGATAGAGATTTTCGAGTATGACGATGTCCTCGCCGGTTACGTTCAGGTTCACGGTGACGATGCGTTCGTCATGCTTCGGATCCATCATGCAGTTGCGCATGTTAATGAAATAAATTCGGGTGTGATCTGCATCGATTGGCTGTTCGAAGAAATACTGGTGAAATTCATTCGTCTCCGAGAACCGGATCCACGTGACCAGCACGTTGGGACCGTGTGTCCACGAACTGGCTTCTATATCGGCCGGATCACCGCGCAAATGCTTCAGGTTCGTGTCGTGAGTTTCGCGGTCATCGCCGGCCGCGATAAACCGCGTTCCCCACGGCATTTCGATTTCCTGCATATCATTGATCCGCATCCTCGGCGAGCCCTGCGCCGGGTGGACAAATTCGTTATGCGACGGGTCCAGGCCGTTTTCCATCGAGCGCTCGAAATAGGCATTCAGATTCAGGACCATGATCTGGCTGGCGCGCCAGTCGTCGTGGTCGTACTCTTCGATCTCGAACAATGGTGGGCGTTCTTCTTCCGGCAGGTCGCCTAAAAACGCGTGCACAATGCCGTATTTTTCCTGGGTCGGATAACTGTCGACCTTGGCGCGTGCCGGGGGTTTGTCTTCGCCAAGTGACGGCACCAGCTTGCACTTGCCGTCGCCGCCATAGCGCCAGCCGTGATACGGGCAAATGACACAACCGTCCTTGACCCAGCCCTTGGCCAGTGACCCGCCACGGTGCACGCAAGTATTGGCCAACACACAGGCCTTGCCGTCGCCGTCGCGAAAGGCAACGAACGGTAACCCGAGGATCTGGGACTGATACGGTTCATCTGTCTTGAGCTCGTCACTGGTGCAGACCGGGTACCAGAAATTGATATACATCGTGTTTCTCCGGGCCTGTGGTGGCGCGCAGGCCTAGTGCATTTTGCAGATGATTGTATCCTGTTGCCAAGCCCGTCGGCATACATCGGGTCGCTATAACCGGTGGCGCTGGCTTGGGGTGACCTTGCCGAGCAGACAGGATTTCTGATCATTGGTGCACACTGTGCGGACATGCGCGGTAATTCGGCCGGCCCAACGTGGCATGCCCGGGTTTCGCGGGCCTATACTGTCGCAAGGGGGTGAACATGAAGAACAATTTCCCTAGCAAAGTCAGCGTGCCGATCAAGGTGTTCTGGTACTCGGACCGGATCGTCTGGCCAAAGACGGTCACGATCATCACGACGGTCAACAAAGAGGGCGTGCCGAACGCGGCACCGTTGTCAGGCATCATGCACTACGACAACCTCGATAAGCAGCCGCGGGTCATGCTGCACATGCGCAAGTTTGCGCACACCATTCAGAACATCTGCGATACCGGCGAGTTCGTGGTCAATTTCCCACCGTACGAATACACAGATGACATACTCGAGGCCTGCCGCTTTTATCCCAAAGGCGTCAATGAGCTCGACTTCATGCGCATGACTCCGATCCCGTCGCAAAAGGTCAAGCCACCGACGCTGGCCGAGTCACGACAGGTACTCGAATGTACGCTCGACCGTTTCTATGACCTGGATGAGTCGCAGCGGCATGCGATCGGTAATGTCGTCAATATCCTCGTCGATGAAGACCTGGTTGACGCGTCCCGGCCCGAGCTGTGCAAAGGCGTTGACCCGACCATCACGCTCGGCGATGCCGGGCGCCGGTATTTCCACTGGACCCGGATCGGTGACATCAAAGTTGAAGAAGTGCAGTCGCCACCGAAAGAAGAAGAAATTCGTTACTCCGTGCAGATGAAGCTCGAATGGCAGGCCGGAGCGCTGAAGAAATTGGAGGAGGTACCGGGCTTTATCCGGCCCATGGTGGTCGAGATGGCCGAGCAAATCGTCGCCGACGAAGGTGATGATGTCGTCACCGATGCGCGATTCCAGCGCTTAATCGACAAGTACACGCCCCCGGAACTGATGGACCGTATCGATACCAGCGAATAGGAAACGTGGGGGAAATCCCATAACCAACAAAAAGAAACTGGGACTTGGACTACTCGCTGTTGCGGGTTTTGCGTTGCACGTTAGTCAGCCGGGCGCAGCGGCTGAGTGCACGATCGACTCAAACGATATCGACCGCGGTCAGCGCAAGCCGTTTTTCATCTGCGGCAACGCTATCACTGACGACTACCGGCTCGAAGGTCTGAACGACGCGAATATTTCCATCGATTACGACCAGTACCTTAAACGCTGTACGCTCACGGATAATCGCCGCGGAATCTTTTTCTGGCTCGATGCGCAAGCCGATGCTGGGAGTGCGATCTTGCGGGTCAGCAACGCCGCAGGCGAGACGCTGTGTGAGCCGATATCGATCGACGTGCCGGAGCGTGTTCCGGTAGGGGCGGCAACGCTTACGGCGGCCAAGAATTCCACCTCCGCGATCCACCTGCTCGAGGTCATTGCTACAGACGGTGAGGATTTCTCGCAGGCCTGCGCGGACGGGATCGGATTTCCGGCCTGGGGACGGACGCCGTCGCGCTGGCCGACACTGACCCTGGTGACTGCGTCAGACATGGCTGACGTGCCGCGGACGTTCCGTCGACAAAAACAGGCGCTCAGTTGCACCGAAAACACCATCAGTGCCTTGGTCGAGGTGCACGGTCAGCAACGCGGGCCGGCCAAGGTCGTCATTCCGAACGTCAGGCTGGCATCGGAAGCGAACGTGGAGGGAATTGCCTATGTTTCGCTGCCGGAGCCAGCCTGGGCGAACTCGATGTCTGATGACGATGCCAAATTCGTCGACGTCGACGGCATTCGCACGCGTTATTGGGACCGGGGCAAGGGTCCGGCGTTGCTACTGGTTCACGGCGGTCAGCCGAGTCCCGGCGACAGCGCTGCATTGACCTGGTCTAAGGTGTTCGACAGCCTGTCCGAGCATTTTCATGTCTATGCGCTCGATCGAATCGGCCAGGGGCGGACGGACAACCCGAAGACGCGAGACGATTACGAACATTACCGTCAGCGCGTTGTCCAGCATGTCTGGGGCTTCGTCGACGCCGTCGGCATCGAGCGCGTCGGGCTGGTCGGTCATTCACAGGGTAGCTGGCCGGTCGTGCGCAGTGCGCTGGATCACCCCGATCGCACCAGTTGCCTGGTCGTCGTAGACGGCAGCACGATGGCGCCGCGCGGTGGCCCGCCAAACCTGCAGACACCACGGTTCTATCTGTACTCGGGCCAGTTTCATCCGGCGGAAGGGGTAACGTTGGAGAGCGTGCGCCGGACGCAGGAACTGCAGTCGCATACGTTGAATAACCTGACCGAAGCGAATGCCCGCAGGGCCTACGAGCTGTCACAGCTCGCTAAATTGGACGAGGCGGTGGCGATCATCGACGAAATTGGTAACAGCCCCCAGGATCCGAATTCTGCGGCACTGTTCGGGCAAGCGCATTCCGACATTGCCAACGGCAAACTTCAGGTGCCAACGCTGGTGATCTGGGGCTACAACGATCCGTCCGCACCACTTTCCCGCGGACTGCTGTTGTTCGATCTGATCAGCGCACACACGCCAGCTTCGCAATTGCATCTGTTCAACGAGTCCGGGCATGCATCGCACGTCGAGCACCCGGAAGAATTCAGCAGAGTGGTTACAACTTTCTGCGGGCACGAGTAACGAAGGGGACCTCCTTATGCATGGCGCAACGACAAACAACAAAATTTCCGCAGCTGCTCCGGCAAGCTCAATCGTCCGGTCGGCAAAGTTCAGACCGCAACCGATGCATCCTCGTCGAATCGCCTGTCTAAGTGCCGTTATTCTCGGGTTGGTACCGCTCGCGGCAATCTCTGCGGCTGAATGTGCGATCGACTCGAGTAATATCGATCGCGGTGAGCGCAAGCAGTTCTATATTTGCAGCCGCGACATTACGACCGATTACACACTGGGTGGTCTGGCCGAGGCCGGTATTACGGTCAGCTACGATCAATTTATCCGCCGCTGCGCCGTTGGCGATAACCGGCGGGGAATATTTTTCTGGCTCGAAGCGGGATTGGGTGCGACGAGCGCGACGATCAGCGTGACCGACGTCAACACCGGTCAGCCATTGTGTGATCCACTGCCACTGACCGTACCCGACCGGGCCCCGCTTGGCCCAGCCGCGTTAATGCCTTCCAAAGATGCCAGTTCGGACATACACCTGCTCAAAATCGAGGCGGCGCCGGGCCAGGATCTTACCCAGGCCTGCGCCAATGGCATCGACTTCCCGGCCTGGGGCCGGCAACCGTCGCGTTGGCCGACGCTGACGCTGGTCTCGCCGAGCGACATGGCCCAGTTACCACGCCCTTTCCGCAATCAAAAGCAGCCGCTTAGCTGTAAGGAAACTTCGATTCAGGCTCTGGTCACGGTCACCGGTCAACAGCGTGATCCGGCCAAGGTCGTGATCTCCGGCGTCAGGCTGGCGTCGGGCGAGATCGCGGAAGGCGTCACCTTCGTTGAGCTGCCGGAACCGTCCTGGGCACAAACAATGGCGGATGAAGACGCGAAATTTGTCGACGTCAACGGCATCCGAACACGCTACTGGGACAAGGGCAGTGGGCCGGCGCTGTTATTGCTGCACGGAGGTCAACCGACCGGGAAAGCCGGTGGCGCGCTGACCTGGGTACGCAACTTTGACGGGCTGGCTGAAAACTTTCACGTTTATGCGATCGACCGCATCGGCCAGGGTCTGACCGACAACCTGCCGAACGAAGGTGACTACAAACGTTACTACGAGCACGTTGTTGACCATGCCTGGGGGTTCGTCGATGCCGTCGGTATCGAACGCGTCGGGCTCGTCGGCCACTCGCAGGGCGGTTGGCCGGTGTCGCGCATGGCGCTCGATCATCCGGATCGCGTCTACTGCGTTGTCAATGTCGATAGCGTGCTGGCACCGGGAAATGAGGAGGCCCTGCACACCGCTCGGTACTACATGAATACGATTCAGTTTCACCCGCCCGGCGGCGAAACCGTGGAAAGCATCCGGCGAACCCGTGAATTCCAGTCATACACGCTGAATAACCTCACCACGGCTGGCGCCGAGCGTGGTTACGCACTGTCACAATTGCCGAAGCTTGAGGAAGCCACGGTCATCATGACCAAGATGCAGATGAATCCACGCCACCCTGATGCGCGTGCGCTGTTCGAGCAGGCGCGCGACGACATTTCTGCCGGGATGCTAAAGGTGCCAAGCCTGGTGATCTGGGGCTATAACGATCCGTCATCGCCGGTATCCGCCGGGTTCTTGCTGTTCGATGTGATCAACCCGGCGACGCCGGTATCGGAGATGCACGTGTTCAACAGTTCCGGGCACGCATCCCATATCGAGCACCCCGAGGAATACAACAGAGTCGTTGGAGAGTTTTGCGGGCGGTATTGACCCGCTCAAGGGTCCGCGCCTTATTGAAACCGGTTGACCCTAGCTGTTAGCCGGTGCCGGTTCTCTTCGCAGCCGATGCCTTGGCCTCGCGCGCCGGCATCAGTGGCACCGGATCCAGCACCCAGTTGCCGGAGCTCCGGCGAGCCGGGCTGGGGATAGCGAATGCCACATCGCCGCGCTCTTCACGCAGGGTCTTAAGATCGATTCGCCAGCCTTTGTCTTCCCACTGCTTCAGCCATTCGCGGTATCTGAGCACCGCTTTGTCCGACGGCATCAGGATCTCCTTGGTGTTCGAGGCCGGGGTACGTATCGGGTCGAGTTCGCCCAACACGTCGATGTCCTGATGGGCGATGACCAGGTTGCGCTCCTTGACGCGCTCGTCCATCGCTGGATCCAGTATCATGTTTCGCAGGTTGATGAAATATATTCGCGTCCGATTCTCGTCGATCGGTGCCTCCCACATATACTGGTGGAACGCTTTGTCGGCGGTGAATTCGATCCAGGTGTACATTGAGTTCGGGCCGTGCGTTCCGGTCCCGGCATGGGTTTTGCCGGCACCGTCGCGTACCTGTTGCATTGTCGGTTCTTTGTATTCCGACGAATCCATCTCGCCGCCCATGTAGCAGCCGAATTCCAGCTCCTTGACCTCCATATCCGGTACCTTGTAACTGGGGTTTTCGCCGGCGTAGCCATGGGTCGGGTGAACAAACTCGTTGTGAGCCGGATCCACGCCATTTTCCATTGAACGTTCGTAGTAATAATCGACCGGCAGCACCATCGCTTCACTGGCGCGCCATTCGTCGTCGTCGTATTCATCGACCGGCATCAGCGTCGGGCGTTCCTGTTCCGGCAGATCGCCCAGAAACGCGAACACGAGTCCGTATTTTTCCTGCACCGGGTAACTGTCGACCTTGGCACGTGGTGGTGGCTTGCCGTCGTAGCCAATCGATGGAATCGTCGTGCATTTGCCGCCGCCGTCATAACGCCAGCCGTGATATGGGCAGATGACGCAGCCGTCTTTGACCCAACCTTTTCCCAGCGAGCCACCGCGGTGCGCACAGGTGTCGCTCAGCACGTGGGCCATGCCGTCGGCATCCCGGAACGCAACGAATTTCAACGAAAGGATTTCGACCCGAAGCGGCTCATCGGCTTTGACTTCTTCGCTGAGCGCCACCGGATACCAAAAGTTGATGTACATAATGCGTCCCCTTAATCGAATCGGCCGGTGGCCGCGTCTTTTCGCGTTTACCTTTGCAGGCCGGACCCTGACAACTGCTGCAGACGACCACCGCCACGGCCGTTCAGGCTACTCCATCGGGGCGGCCGCGGCAAAGGAAACCGTCGCGTCGCCAGCCAGGCAAAGCCGATAATCGTAGCGGTCCCGGCCTTGGTCCGGACATACGTAATAGCCGCAGGATCTGATCCGCGCAGCAGTCGCAGCCCACCGGTCTCAAATACCGCGGCATTGGCTTCAGCTAGTATCGATGGCTTAAATGAATGAGAACCGACTATGAATATCGAAATCGTCCTGGAACCGGATATTCCTCCGGCACAGCTTGCCGAGATTGCCGTTGCGGCGGAAAACTACGGCATCCGAGCGCTGTGGGCGTCAAATTTCTGGGCACACTGGGATGGCTTTATCAGCCTGGTGCAGGCAGCGCTGGCGACCAAAACAATCGAACTTGGCGTGCTGGCGGTCAGTCCGTGGGAAATGCATCCGCTGAAAATCGCCAACGCGATCGGTTCTCTGAATGAGATCAGCGAAGGCCGGTCGATGGTCGCCATCGGTGCCGGCGGCGGCATGCTCGCTGCCATGGGAACATCGCTGAACCCGAAAAAGCAGCGGATCGTCCGGGCCGTTCGCGAGGCGATCGAAATTGTCCAGTCAGTCGCGTCGGGCCAACGCCGGCCGGCGTACGAAGGTGAAATATTCAAGATGGTCCGGCCGCATCACCTGAAGTGGATTCAACACCGGCCCGCCCGCATCTACGCCTGTTCGACCGAAGATCAAATGCTGCGCATGGGTGCGCGTGTCGCCGACAGCCTGCAGATGAGCGATGCGACACTGCGGATGCTGCCGGCCGCGATGGAAAGCATCAAGGCCGGCCTGGCAAAACGTGAGGCGCCGGCCGACGACTTCCGCATCGACAACTTCTGGGCCTGGCACATTAAAAAGGACCGCGAGGTTGCGATGTATGAAGCCCGCCGCGAATTGATCTTTCGTGGGTCCATGCTGCCGCCGTTCACGCTGCATCATTTCCTCGACGAAGATGAGGAAAAACTCGTTATTGATAAATGGGACGCCATCGCCAAGGCATTCTGGACTCGTTCCGGCGTCATCGAAGGTGTGCCAGAACCGTTAGTGGAAAAACTGGTGGCCGAGTTGTCATCGGTCGGGACCCTGGACGATATCGACGACCAGATCGAACGGTTCAAGGAGTTCGAGGCCGGTGGCCTGACCGATATAGCGATCCGTTTATTCGACGACCCGATGGACGGACTGAAAATGATCGGCGAACGCGTCGTCCCGGAGTTTAGCTAGGCCGCTCCAAGTTCCGCGCCACCGTGGCAGCGAAAACCAGCGATCAGTCGAACTTCCGAATTTCGCCGCGGTCGACCATCTCCCGGAACATATCCGAATAATCCTGCATCTCGAAACCGTTCCACTCCTTTGGAGATTCCAGATACTTCGGAAAATGTTTCTCCGTGTAATCGAGAATATGCCTGGGCAGATCCTGCACGCCGCCGGTCAGTTTGTAGCAGTGGCTGTGGAACGCCAGCGAGCCGGGAGCATTGCCCATTTCCATGAACGGTAGCCACTGGCACACGCGTGCCCACGAGATTGTCGCCGGCGCGCTGGTCACGTCGGGATTGAGCACGTCGCTCTTGCGTCCCTGGATGCCCCACATTTCGGCGTGCTGGTCGATGTCACCGGCGGAGTACAACGGGTAGTCCTTCATCGGCAGGTATGAGGGCCTGTAAATGAAAAAATTCCACTGGAAGATGATGTCATCCCCATAGGCAACGTAGGGATAGGGTGCGGTCAGCGGGCCTTCCCCTTCGGTGCTGAACACGCCGTTGATCGGATCATTGTTAATGTGCACCACGCCGACTTTTTTTCCGTCACGCAACGGGTTGTTCCAGGTGTCGAGAATTCCACCGCTGTCCGGGTCGAGGTAATACAACACCTCGCGTGAAAGAATACGCCAGCCTTCAGGTGCCTCTTCCAGACGACCGGCGCCGACACCAAATGTTTTGAACAACCGGTAGTTGCCTTGATTCGGGACCATTGCCCAGACTTCGCCGGGAAAAGCGAAAACAAAGTCTTCGCCACTGATGTCACCGCGAATCTTCAGCATTGCCATCAGGTTCTGTTGCGGGTCGTCTAGGTCGAGATCACCGGCAGAGGACGTACTCGAACTCGTTGCCAGCGCGCCAAGCATGCCATTACCGGCGATGGCCGACGCGGCACCAGACCACAGACCGGCCAGGTCGATCTCAGGGAATAGGAAATTCATGGTTGTTCTCCGTCTCGGATTACTTTGTTGTTCTGCGGAATCAGGTGCAGCTGTGATTCCATTTCGGTAATCAGCGTAAGCGTTTTGTCGGTGCAACTCAATTCATCTCCCGGCGCGCACGAAGCGCAGGCCGTCGCCTGACTGTCCCCCAACGCGGCTCCCGGCAACGGTTTCCCAGATCCGCCGATTACCCGCTGAGCATCGTCGCGTCGGTGGATTGGCTTGGGGTTTCTGCTCTGGCGTTCACTGCGCGACCGCCGCAGGGGCGCTGCGTGGTTCGATCATCGCCGAGCATCTACAGTGGCAAAAAAGGGTGGGACGATGGAAAAAGAACGCGAGATAGACAACTTCTATAAGATTTATGACTGGGCCGGGTCGGATCGCAGCAAGCTACCGTGGGCGCACGAACATCCGACGCTGTTTTTGCGCGATATCGTCGCGCAGCGCGGTGAACCCGGCAAAGCGCTGGACATCGGTTGCGGGGCCGGTACCGATTCGCTGTATCTCGCCGGCGCCGGCTGGGAGGTGACCAGCCTCGATTTCATGCCGTCGGCGCTGGAGATGACCAGCGCACGTGCCGCGGAAGCCGGACTGGAACTGACGGCCATCGAGGCCGATGTCACCGAGTGGGAGCCGACCGCGAAATTTGACCTCGTGCTTGACCACGGTCTGCTGCACAACATGATTCCTGATAAATATCCGCTCTACCGCGAGCGCGTCATGCAAGCCGTTGCCGACGACGGCGAGTTCATTATTCTGCACTGGCTAAAACGCACCCCTGACGAACCCCAGTCCGAGATCGGTCCAACGCGGACCTCCCGCGAAGACATTCAGAAGTTCTTCGCGCCGGAATTCAAAGAACGGTTCTTCGCGGTCGAAGTCATTGAAGGCTTGACGGAGAGCGTCGGCGGTTCGATGGCCCAGGGCTATTACTGGTTCAAACGGGCTCCTGCGGACGGATCGCCATTGAATTTTCAGGAGCGCGATTCCCAGGCACAAGCTGAGGTCGCAGAGGGCATAGAAAAGGCAGTCCGTGACAAATAAGGGTAATTTAGCGCCGAAATTACACCTATTTTTGCCAGTTTACCCCTTCTCCAGCTGGCCGTGCCTGTCACTGGGCACATTAAAGCCCCTATAGAACAACGGCTTAGGTCTAATAGGGGTACCGTCCCGCTAAAAGGGGTATTTTGTCACAGAAAATACCCTTATCTGCCCGTATAGTACCCCCGTTCACGGATGAACCATTGCAGGGGCAGGGACGCCCCGCTTTACATCGGGGCGGCTATGCATTCACTGACCGAGCAATTTCTCGACAAGCTCGTGTTTACGTCGCGGCAGGCGGCGACGCTGAAAGCGCTGGGCGAGTACCGCGGACGCCAGGCGTTATTCACCGGGCAGAAACCGGAAACACTGAAAGCGTTACTGACCGTTGCCATGGTTGAGTCCACCGACTCGTCCAACCGCATCGAGGGAATCGTCGCGCCCAAAGCGCGCGTGAAAGCGCTGGTGACCCACGATACGACACCGCAAAACCGGTCGGAGCAGGAAATCACCGGCTACCGCGATGCGCTGGAAATGATTCACCGTTCAACCAAGGACGTCCGGTTTTCGGTGCACGTCATGCGCATGCTGCACAGTGCGATCTACCGTTACCTGCCCGATGAAGGCGGCCAATGGAAAACCAGGAACAACGAGATTGTTGAACGCGGAACCGATGGCGAGATTACCCGCGTGCGATTCAGGGCGGTCGAGGCCGCCGAAACCCCGGACGCCATGGATTGGCTGGTGACGCGCTACACCGATGCGATCGAGGACTACCCGGAGCAGCTCGTCATCATTGCGCTGACCATACTGGACTTTTTGTGTATTCACCCATTTCGCGACGGCAATGGCCGGGTATCCCGCCTGATCACATTGACCTTGCTGTACCACGCTGGCTACGACGTCGGGCGTTACATCAGCCTAGAACGTTTGTTCGAAGAATCGCGCCGCTCTTATTACGATGCGCTCGAGGCCTGTTCGGCCGGGTGGCACGATGGCAAGCACGACCCGACACCATGGCTGGACTATTTCTGGGGCGTGTTGATTCGCGCGTACAAGGAATTCGAGGAACGCGTCGGCGAGGTCGAGCCTGGACGCGGGTCCAAGTCGGAACGCGTCCGCGTTGCCATCGAACGCAAAATCGAGCCGTTCCCGGTGGCTGAGCTCGAACGCGACTGCCCCGGCGTCAGCCGCGAAACGATCCGCAACGTGTTAAAGCAACTCAAAGAAGAAGGGCTGGTCGAATCCAGAGGCCGCGGGCCCGGTGCGCGCTGGTTAAAGATCGGCGACTGGGAACCCGTAGAGGCCTAGTTTGGGATCCAAACTGAATTGCAGAAATCGACTGCCAACCACGATCAGAACAGCGAGCCTGACGGTGCGGCCATCGCAGAGTGGCATCGTGACATGCAGGTCGAATCCGTTTCCTACCGGGTTCTGAATTCGTCCGGGTGGGCCATGCGGCGGCTCGCCATATTGTTTGCCAAAGTTGCCGCGGTGGCGCTGTTGGTGGCTCTTGGCGCCTGGTTTGCGCGCACGCTGATCGCCTGATCGAGTAGCACCGCGCTTACGCTGTTTCGGTTCGACCCCGATTTTTTTCTTCTATTCCAGCAAGTCGTCCAGACGGTAATAACGGCCATTACTGATCACCGCCCTGACGTTCAGAAGATCGGTGACATCCGCCAGTGGGTCACCGTCGACGATGACCATATCTGCAAGCGCTCCTGCTTTGACAACTCCGAGATCGCCTTCGGCGCCCATCGCTAGTGCCGCACCGGCGGTAGCCGTTAGCAGCGTGTCGAACGGGCTCAGTCCGGCCGCGCGATAATTCGCCAGTTCGACGATTAACGCCAGACCGTACGGAAAAATCGGCGAATCCGTACCCGCGACGATTTGCGCGCCGGCCTGGTGCAAATCGAAAATCGCCCGCTGGGCGTTGGCGACACCCTGGGCTAGCAACTGCGGATTGCGACCGGCCATCATCGCCATCCCCGCCGCGCCACGGCGCTTGGCCTCGGGCCACAGGGCCTGGTATTGGCGGTTGTTCGCCAGCTCCGGGTGCGCGAGCACGTAGGCGAAAAACCCGCCGGAGGTTACGACGGTCGGTGAAACGGTGGCGCCTGCAGCGCCGGCAATTGCTACGACGTCGGCATAGGATCGCAGCAAGTCACTCTGCTTGGATGAAAAACCGAGCCGGCTGTTGCCACGCAAGTGCTCGACGCGATCCGCGCCGAGTGCCAGCGCCGGGAAAGCTTCGTGGGATGTAACCGGAATGCCGAGTTTGTGGGCGGCATCAATCAATTGCTGCTGACGCTCGTTCGGCATGCGCGTATAAGTTTTCAATACCGAGTAATCGAGCCGCCTGGCTCGTTCGAGTTCCCATTCCAGGCGTCGTTTGTCAGTGATATGTACGGCGAACGGGAAATAACGGCGCGCGCCGTCCAGTTGTGGCCCGGCAAAAAACAAACGCGGACCGATGCGCGCTCCGTTGGACCAGGCTTCTCGTTGTTCGCGGGCAAAATACGGGAACCCGCCGGGCTCCACGACTGATGTCACGCCGAATGCCAGCCAGGCTCGCCCGACCCATTCACCTTCGTGCGGTTGGTGATGGCCGTGATGATCGATCAAACCCGGCATGACGACACTGTCGCTTGCGTCGAACACACGCACGTCGTCAACCGGGTGCGCGCGGTGGGGTGCGATCTCGACGATGCGATTGCCGTCGACGACGATGTCGACATCGGTTTGGTAACCGTCGTTGATACCGTCGAACAATCGGCCCGCGTGCACGAACATCCGGTGCTCGTGAATCTCGGGCGACCAGCGCAGCCGCACCGGCAGCGATTCGCGCTGTCGGTCCTGAAGATCGATCTGCACCAGTCCATCATTCGCCAGGTAGGTGATTCGATCCGGATCGCGGCTCCAGCTCGGGTAATCAGCCAGCTCACGTTCGATCAAACGCGGCTCGCCGGCCAACTGCCCGTCGGCGGCCACCGGCACGATCCACAGCGCGCCGTTGATGATCAGCGCGAGTCGGCTGCCATCCGGCGCGGCCACTGGACCAAAGTCGACGAACTGACCCGGCGGCAGCAGTAGTTCCTGCGCAGGCCCGTCGTCCGTGTCCAGCCGAATCAGCCGATTGACTCCGGGCCGGTACCGACGCGAAAACGGCGTCAGCGCGGCGACCGTCAGGAACCGGCCGTCGGCGCTCCAACTCATCTGTTCGGGCCACAGTCCCGGTGCCTGGCGCAGGCGGCGCTCTTTACCGCTGGCGAGATCGAGTATGTGCGCCGTGTAATCCCACATGCCGGTTCGCCCGACCTTCTGATAGGCCAGATGTTCAGCGTTGGGTGAGAAAGTTGGGTAGCGCATGCCCAATGCGCTGTTCGTTACCTGCCGGTCCGCGCCGGTGGTCCGGTCCCGGATCCAGATCTGCATCGAACCTGAGCGGTCCGATATGAATGCCAGGTAACGGCTGTCACTTGAAAACGCCGGGTCGCGTTCAACGAAGGCATCAGCAGTCAGCTGCTCAAGCTCGCCATTCGGTTCGCGCCACCACAAATCGCCCAGTGCCGTGAACACGACGCCACTGCCGTCGGGCGCGGCAACCGGCGCGAGAATGCCCAGCGCAGCTCGCGAGGCTGTCGCTGCTGCGACCGGTGACCGGCGTTCGTAGGCAGGCACCGTGACAGAAAAACTCGCGCTGAACGCGATGTTCCGCGGCTGACTGACCGTCAGACTGCGTTCTTTAATCAAGCCGTCGGCGGTATAACGTAGTGTCTGGCCATCGACCCAGGCCGGTGCAAAACTGAACACGTCTTCGTCCGGTGCCGACACCGTCGTTTGCTGACCGGTGGCGGCGTCCACCGTGATCAACTGGTTGGCAGCGATGTATGGAAAGCGGATCTCCTGCTCCGGGCGCACCATGGCGAGCCGGCTACCGTCGGGACTGAACACCGGGGCGTGCATGCGCCGCCCTTCGCCGTCCAACAGCATCCGGGCGGAGCTATCCACATTGTTCAGGGAACTGTTGATATAAAGGCCGGGCTGCCCGCCACGGTCCGAGACAAACGCCAGCGTTTCCCCGCCGGCAGATACCGCTGGCGCATAGTCATCCGCCGGATCCGTCGTCAACTGGAGTAGCGTGTCGGTGCCGACATTGAGTTCCCACAGGTCGTAGTTCCGGTTGCGGTCCGACGCAAACACGATGCGTTGACTGTCGACCCATACCGGCTCGCGATCGTCCTGCGTGCCGGCAGTTAGCGCACGCAGGCCTTTACCATTGGTATTGATGATCCAGATGTGCCAGCTGCCGTTGCGGAAAGACTGGAACACCAGTTGTTTACCGTCGGGGCTGAAGCGCGGCAAGCGGTCGTCACCCATGCCATCGGTAATTGCTTTCGCCTGACCGCCGGCGCCTGGCAGGATCCATAAACGCCCTTGCAGATCCAGCGCCAGGTTTTTGCCATCGGGCGAGGTGGCCACCGCAAAGCTGGTGCCTTCACTGACTTCGACCTCCACCGCGCTCGCAGCTGGCGGCACACCGCTGCTCAGCAGGGCGAGCAATGCAATCGTGGTTGATCGTCGCGAGCCGGTAACGAGGGCAGGTGTCATGCGCCGGGTTCTTATTAGTTCTTTGCCTGGTAGTTGAACGAGGGTGGACCGCTTCATTTTACCCATTCGGTGGCTAGCGGTAATCACTAATACCGCCGCGGACAGGCAAAGTCTAGGCTGGCCGCTAGAGAGGATGGTGGATTGTCACAGCGAGCTTTTTCCCCGCGCCATTATTCGTACGGAGACGGGTTAATCCATGAATATTGTCGATGATCATCGGCTGCTGTTGAGCGGCCGGGAATATGTTCCGATCGTCATCGGTGGAATGGGTGTCAACATATCCGTCGACCGCCTGGTGCTGGAGGCGTGTCGCCTCGGAGGCATCGGCCACATATCGGATGCGATGGGCGGTCATGTAGCGGATCAGAAATTCGGCACCAAATTCACCAAGATCAAGGCCGCTCGCCATCGGGCTAGCCGCGACAGCCTGGATAAATCAGCGGTCAAATTCGATCCGCAGGAAATCTACCAGGCCCAACTGCTGCTCGTCGAGGATGTCATGGGGCGGAAAACGGGTGACGGCGCGATTTTCATAAACATCATGGAAAAGCTGACCATGGGCGCGTCGGCCGATACGCTGCGTGCCCGGGTCACTGCCGCACTGGACGGCGGCATCGACGGCATTACTTTATCCGCCGGATTGCACACGAATACCCTCAAGCTCATTGCCGATCATCCGAGATTCCGGGATGCAAGCATCGGCATCATCGTATCGAGCGTCCGGGCCCTGAAAATCTTTCTCAGAGGTGCCGCACGCGTGGACCGCTTGCCCGACTATGTCATCGTCGAAGGCCCACTGGCTGGCGGCCACCTTGGTTTTGGAGAAGACTGGCGGGAGTACGACCTGGCGACCATTGTCAGCGACGTTCTGCGTTACTTCGAAAGTGAGTCGTTGGCGATACCGGTCATTCCGGCCGGCGGTATTTTCACCGGCACGGACGCGGCCGAGTTTCTGGGCCGGGGAGCAGCCGCGGTACAGCTGGCCACCCGCTTCACGGTTACGAGAGAATCCGGATTACCAGACAAAGTCAAACAGATTTATTTCGGTGCCGACGAAGATGATGTCATCGTTTCATCGATGTCGGCTACCGGCTACCCACTGCGGATGCTGACCTCGAGTCCCTGCCGGCATTCGAATGTAAAACCGCAATGCGAACCGTTTGGTTACACGTTGAGCAAAACCGGTACCTGCCTGTATCTGGACGCCTATGACGCTGTACCCGTCGACGAGCGGGGACAGAAACTCGAAGTACGCGACAAGATGTGCCTCTGTTACCACTTCAGCAAATACAACTGCTATACCTGCGGCCACTACGTTTACCGGCTGAAGGACACGACGCGCCGGGCAGCGGACGGAAGTTATGAACTGCTGTCAGCCGAGCACGTGTTCCGCGACTATCAGTTCAGCCGCGACCACGAGATTAGGCTGCCCGATGCTGCCGGCGAACCAGCCGAGAAAGTCCCTGCGGTCTGAGTCGCGGCCAGATCGCGTCACCTTCGAGTTGGTTGCCGATGGTAACCTTATAGCTTCAGTTACAAATCATATGGAGACGCCGATGCAAAGGTCATCTGCCTATTCATTAACCACCGGTTTACTACTGTCGGTGATGCTGATGGCCTGTAGCGATCAGCCGACCGATGATGCGGCTCCCCCAATTGCCGATACCTTTGGCGAGCAGCTCGGGGCAGTCAATTTCCCGGTGTCTTGCAATGAGGCTGCAGCGTCCGATGTGCTGCGCGGTGTCGCATTGCTGCACAACATGACGTATTTCGGCGCCGAGACTTACTTCGCCAATGCCATCGATGCCGATTCGCAATGCGCGATGGCTTATTGGGGTCTGGCAATGAGCTATGTGCACCCGTTGTGGCCCGACGCCCCGACCGAGGCGCAGTTTGCAAAAGGTCTCGAACTGTTGACGACGGCGCAGGGCATCGACGACATGACCGCGCGCGAAACGGCATATATAGATGCCTTGCTGGCCTATTATCGCGATGGCGTGAATCGCACTGAAGGTGAGCGTCTGGCGAGCTTCGAGGCCGGGTGGAAGCGCGTCTACGAGGAATTTCCCGAGGATCTCGAGGCGACAGCATTTTATGCGCTGGCGCTGATGGCCACGGCCCGGCTTAGCGACCAGGGCAACGCAATCCGCTCCGACGCAGGTCAGATTGCGGAGAACTTGCTGACCCAGGTCCCGGAGCACCCGGGAGCCCACCATTACATCATCCATGCTTATGACACCCCGAGTTTTGCCGAGCAAGCGTTGGCGGTCGCCCGCAATTACGGCAACGTTGCCCCCGATGTGCCGCATGCGCTGCACATGCCGACGCACATTTTTACGCGGCTGGGCCTGTGGCCGGAATCGATTGAATGGAATCGTCGCTCGGCTGCGGCGGCGTTGACCGGCCTCAATGCCGAGATCATTTCCAGCGAGTACCTGCACGCGCTGGATTATCTCGTCTACGCTTACCTGCAGGTCGGGGCCGATACACAAGCGGCCGAGCTGGTGGAGCAGGTACTGGCCGTGCAAGGTCCGTACGGGGAAATGTCACGCGGGGTCAGCGCCTACGCGCTGGCGGCGATACCGGCTCGCTACGCATTGGAGCGCCGGCAATGGGCCGAGGCCGCTGCGCTAAAGGACCGGGCACCCTCATCATTTCCATGGGCCGAAAGCTTTGCACCCTACGAGGCTTTGTCGTGGTTTGCGATCGGCATAGGCGCAGCGCGTAACGGTGATAGTGACGGTGCCCGTGAGGCCGCGCTGCGGCTCCAACGATTGCATGATCAGGTGCAGGCAGCGGGTAACAGTTACTGGGCGATGCAAATCGAGATCCAGCGGCTGTCAGTCAATGCGTGGTTGGCGTTCGCTGACGAAAACGCTGATCAGGCGATACAGGTCATGCGCCAGGCGACTGATCTGGAAGCCAGTACCAATAAGCACGCTGTGACGCCGGGTGAAATACTGCCGGCCCAGGAATTGCTCGGTGACATGTTGCTCGAGCTCGACCAGCCGGCCGCGGCGCTGACTGCCTACCGTACCGCGCTGCTGCGAAGTCCAAATCGCTTCAATGCGATCTATGGTGCCGCTGTTGCGGCGGAGGGATCGGGAAATTCGGCGCGGGCGCGTCAGTATTACCAGGCGCTAACCGATATGTGTGCCGATGCCGAGACCGATCGCCCGCGCTTGGCCCAGGCGCGCGCGCGGCTGGAGGACGCCAGCGATCCGGTTGAACGGCCGTGAGTCGGCTGGCCCTGCTGCATCGGCGCAATATAGGGGCTTGCCCTATTTATGCGCCCGGGCTGCTGCTCTATCATTGGCCACGCGTACGAGCCTGGAACTGCGAAACGAATTTATGAGTACGGATACCGTTATATCGACGCCTCCGGGTGGTGAGCACATCATTCCATACCGTCACTGGTGGGGCCTGGCCGGCTGTGCCGCGATCATGGCGATGATCCTGTTGTTGGGGCCATACAGCGATGATGTCGTATTTGCCGTCGACCGCGGCGATTGGTGGTATTTGTGGCAACTTCAGGACGCAACAATCTGGACGCGCCTGTCCGCCTGGGTACCGTACAGCATCCATCAAATCGCCATCTGGTTCCTGATTGCGGAGGCGCGTCGCGAACGACCCCGTTACATTTTCGGCCTGCATTCATTCAACGTCTGGGCGCTTGGCATCAACATCTTTTTTATTGTTTTGCATATTTTTCAGACCAAGTTGTTCTATGACGGGCTGGCGCAGGATACGCACGAAGCAACCTCGATGGGATCAGTGGTCCTGATGCTGTTCCTGATCTTCCTGATGGAGAACCGCCGTCGCGGAATGTTTTTCGGCAAGAGCGTTAATTTCATGAGCAACACCGGCGATACGGTGCGCCGCTACCACGGCTATTATTTTTCGTGGGCGGTCGTTTACGTATTCTGGTATCACCCGGTCGAGTTGACGCAGGGTCATCTCGCCGGTTTCGCCTACATGATGCTGTTGCTGCTACAGAGCAGCCTGTTCTTCACCCGCTTCCATACCAACCGCTACTGGACAGTATTTCTGGAAACCCTGTTCGTGATACACGGCGCGGTAGTGGCGTGGTTCATCATGAACCAGGGTGACAATGGCCCATGGTCGATGTTCCTGTTTGGCGGTATGGCGGTGTTCTTGATTACACAGATGCACGGCCTGGGGCTGAGCCGCAAAGGCAAGCTCGCCATCGCACTGCCTATGTTGGCCGTGATGGCAACGTTTTACATCAACTACCCCGAACATTTGATCGGCGTGTCGCGATTGCCGATGATCAATTACATCGGGACATTGCTGATGTTCATCATCGTATGGCTGCTGATACGTGGTGGTCGCTTCGTGCAGGCGCTGCGGTCGGATTCCGACAAGGCGGTAGCTTAGAGCCCGACAACCCGCGCGTCAGTATATGGCGCAGTCCAATAGAAAAACCCCGCCGCGGCGGGGTTTTTGTTTCTAGCAGCGAGCTCAGTGTCCGCGATTTTCCAGCGGCACCATGATGTGCGCGTACGGAGTATCTGGCCACATGATCCACGGGCCCCCGTTCAGATGGTCTGTCGAGATGCTGCTTAGCAAACTCCGATCCGGGTTCAAGAGCATCAGGTGTGGCCCGAGATCGGTGACCCAGTCCTCGGGTCCGGTCGCATCAGTCGCATACGGATCGGCATTGCTGACCGGTGTATCACCCTGCAGCATGTATGCAAAGCCGATGTCTTCATACGTCGGCTCGGTATTGCTCACATAAGCATTCAGGAAATTCAGCCAGGCTTCTGTGACACACCACGGATCATTGCCGGGCGTATTCGGCCGGTCCGGCAGGCAGGTCCAGCCGTTTGACCCTTCGCGGATCACGTTGAAATCCCAGTCCATGATCCTTGCATCGGCCGAGATCGACGCCGGTGCTGCAGACATCGCGCTGTTAATGGTGTCGTCAGCAGCTGCGCAGCCCATAGCGGTGCACAGGCCCAGAACCAAGGCGTTAAAGTGTTTCATTGTGTTCCCCCAACTATGTTTTTTTCGGATTAATCGTTGTAATGGTCGCTTGATACTCAACCGGAAAGGCAAATCAAAGTCAAGGGGAACAGCGGCCCTAATCTTTTAACGCGGGGGCAATTTTCTCGCCAATCAACCGGATTGATTTCTCCGGATCGTCATAGATGCGGATCGCGATCTCGGTCAGGCCGTTGCGCTTGAACTCCCGCATGCGCTCGACTTCCCGGTCAATCTCGGCAATCGTCGATGCCGACGTGCCATGCTCGATGATCTTGTTCAGGATTTCATCCGGCACGCCCTCGATGACATCCGACTTGATTTGATAGGCATTGATGAATGACCAAATGTTCTCCTCGACGATTTTGGCTTCTTCGTCGCTGACGACATCGCGAATGTACTTGTCGTAGATCGTGCCGCGAACGGCCAGCCAGATCCGCGCCTCCTTGTAGGCTTCTTCTTTGCTTTCCTTGACGTGCCAGGCCCAGAAATTGTTGACCGGGAACGTCGCCACATCGCGACCGGCTTCTTCGAGCGCCGGGTCGATGTGCTCGCGTGCCCAGATGACGCGCTCTGGCACGAAATCGCTCATCATGATGCCGTCGGCATAACGCGCAGCCGAGGCGAGCATCTGCGGCCCGTTCGCGCCGACATAAATAAACGGCGGCTCCTGTTTGATCCAGGTGGCGTCGTACCAGCGCACCTTGAACATCTCGCCGGTGTACCGGCCGGTTTTCCGGAAGCTGCGGCCTTGATGATCTCGACGCATTCGCGCACGGCGCGCACAACCCGCGTCGGTTTTATGCCCATCGCCCCGACCGTGCCGCCGCCGGCGCCGACGACGATTTGGCGCGCGCCCGTTCGCCATCTCGTTCAGCGTGATCAGTGAGCTGGCCATTTTCAGCGGGTGCAGTTCGAACGGCTGACCGCAATCGGACCGAGCATGATGCGGTCAGCTTGCCATCGCCAGCGGGACAAAATTGATGAACGGGTCGCGGGAGTCGTTCATGTTCGAGACCCAAACGCCACCCAGGCCGACTTCCTCGGCCAGTTTGCCGAGCTTTAAAACGGTCTCCGGTGAGTTATTGGATTCGAGGATGATATCGATGCGCATTGTTGTTCTCCTCGTTGCGCGGGTCCGGAAGGTTTGCCGGGCGCGGCCCCCCAACGACACCTCCCGGTGTCAACCGCCACCCGGCAATAACGCAGTCTGCTCCGGAAACTAATCGGCCGGCAAGATTGCCCGACCGCCGTGGCCACTGGATAACCGCTGGTGATAATGCGAACAACGATAACGATTATGTCCGGACCAATGCCGGCTGGTTCTAATTTGGAATCGATTGCGGTCGTTTAGTCTTCGGCGTCGTCGACGCTGAACTGGCCGGTCAGTCGGCGACCGGCTGATGCGACTGCCCCGGCCTGAAACTGCTATGCTTTGCGGCCCGCCAGTACACCGGGACCTGTGAATGCCCATTTTCGATTATCAATGCCAGGGCTGCGGCCACGCCTTCGACATCCTGCAAAAGCCGGGCGATGAGGTGTTGCAGGAATGCCCTGAGTGCGGCGACAAAAAATTGCGCAAGTTGCTGTCGGCACCGAATTTCCACTTAAAGGGCAGTGGCTGGCGCAGTTCCAAGGACGCCCAGCCTAAAAAGCCCAATGTGCGTCCCAAGTACGCCCACATGCTCGATTCCCCGGTCCCGCATGCCGAGCACGACGATCTGCCATCAACGCCTCCCAAGCCCGGGGAACACAGGCACGATCATTCGCATGACCACGGCCCGGGCCATGCTCACGGCCATTCCCACAGCCACGGACCAGACCACAAGCACTAAGCACCGGGTTTAACGGCTTTCTCTTATTGCGTCTCGATTATTGTGCGTCGATGAACGCGACGAAGTCATTGATATAGGCTGTCAGGCGTTCGCGCGTTGCGTCATCGACCAGCTGACCTTTGTCGTCGAACACCTTGTTTGCGCCCGACACCATCAGCCGGCTGCCGGTAAACAATTTCGTACTCAGCGTACGCATAACCGGCAGCCACGCCGTCTGGCTTAGCACGGTGCCGAAACCGCCCGGCGTCGCCCCGATAATCGCGACCGGCTTGCCATGAAAAACCCGCAGTAGCTCATTCGGCGGCCGCGTCAGCCAGTCGATCGCATTTTTTAACACGCCGGGCATCGAGTTGTTGTACTCCGGCGTGGTTACCAGCAGGCCGTCGGCCGCGGCGATGCGATCCTGCAGCTCGGTGACCTCGACCGGCACGCCTGTGGCTTCTTCGACGTCGCCGTCATACAGCGGGATACCGTGGATGTCGCCGATCTCGATCGTGCAGTCGGGCGGTGCCAGCTCGACGGCCGCCTGCAACAGCGCACTGTTGAATGATCCTTTGCGAAGGCTGCCCGAGATACCGATGATCGTGATCATGTCGATGCCTACCTCGGACTTTTAATCGCGACCCACAACGGCGTGCCGGCAACAATCCGCGTGTCGATCGGTGTCAGCTTACCGACATAAGTGGTTTCAAACAGCGCCGCGTCCAGGTCTCCCAACGGATTGATGATGATGTCGTCGTGAATTGGGCCGGTGGAATTTCCCGCGATGATCGGGCAGGCTCCGCCGACGTTGTCACTGGGACGGTTTTCACAGGCCGGGCCGAATTCGGACGGCGGTGGGCAGTTGCAAAAACCTTCTCCGAATACTCGTTCGGCGCACTCGGAGATATCTCCCGGAATGAAAACGCTGTCGATTTGGTGATTCGGCATGTAACTGTTCGCCAGCTGCGTGGACAGGCCGCCCGAACAGATCCGTATGCTGGTGTCGGCCAGCAAGTCATCGAGGCTCTTAATGTGGTCGGTGTCGGGCAGGCTACCGCCGCGGTTGATGGTTGGCACATGCAGGTACTGCGGACCGGCGCTTATAGTGCAACTGAACAGGCGGGTGTCTCGCCGGCGCAAGCCCTCGGTCCGGCCGCCGAGCGCGTTGACCTGGTTGATGTAGTCGCAGGTCCCGTTGTTCAGCTCGGTCGTATTTTCGATTGGCGGGCGACTCACGACATCAATGCGGTTGATCTGCACGCCGTAGTGTTTCTCGATCTCGGCGAAAATCGCCGTCTCGAGTTTTTCTGAGTGACGAATGAAGTTCGTTGTATCCGATGCGATAGGCGCTCCCTGGATAACGCAACGCTTGACCTCGCCGGTCTCCAGGACACGTTGGAGCAGACCTGTTGGATGTTCAGGGAACGGCGTCAGGTCGGGATTCGGCAGGCAATCCGAAACGTTGACGACTCGCCCCACCGGCAACACACCCTGCGGTATTGAAGCGTTGGCGGGGTCATTCAATATGTCGCGGTATTGGCCGCTAGCAAGCACGCGCACCCAGCCGGCATCGATGGCCGAAATAAATTGCACCTGGCCCTCATCGGCGTTCGGTTTCAGGTCCGGACCGGCGACGTCGCCGGAGCATGCAGCCGTTCCAAGCAGCGCGAAGCTGATCACGGCCAGTGCGAAGGAACGGTTTTTGCTTGTCATTGTTGTCTCCTTCAATCAATGGGGCTACGCCTCGGTATTAGTTGTTTTCCTTTATATGTTGCCGCCCGGTACGACCCGCGTTTCGGTTTCCCCTTTGCGCCAGATCTGCCGCGGCGCAAAGCCTTCCTTGCGCATCAGATGCTCGGTGTACACAATTCGGTTGGGATCAATTCGTGCGATCTGGCCGCGGGGTTTCGCTGCCACGTCCCGGCCCAGTTCAAAGTTTGAACCGACGAATTTGAAAACTTTCATCCCGTGTTCCCATTCGGGCGTGTCGATGTCGAGCAGTGTGGCGTCACCGAACAACTGGCAGCCCAGCACACAGGCCCAACCGGCCATCGGGTTGGCGATAGCCATCGCAACGCGCGGGTCACGTTGCATTGCTTTCAATTTCGGACTATTTGGCTGCGGGAAAAAATACAAAGACAGTCCTTCGTTGTAGAACTCCACGGGACTGACGATTGGTGAGCCGTCTTTCGCCACCGTACCGAGGTAACCGATGTTGGTCAGTGTCAGCACACGTTCGATGCGCTTCATTAACATGTCTACCGGCATCTGCTCCGTCGGCCAGGGTTCCTGCTCGAGCCAGGGGTGGGCTAAGCTCATGGTGCTCTCCTTTATTAGTGTTGTTAGCGGGGACCAGTGCCGATCCATCCTACCATCCGGCCTGGGCCGGCGCGTGCTATGCACCACCGAACCGCACGCGCTCTGCGTGTAGAATCCTGCAGGTGAACACAGGAAAGCATGCAGTGTGAATTTGCTCGGCGCAGTCGCAGCGGCATTGATCGCGGGTCAGGGTCAGGCGGTCCAGCTTGAATACCCGGAGGAAGCCGGCCTGGCCTCAATTCATATCGTCTGGAACAAGCAGCAGATTCCATTCGCGCAGTTG
>PVMK01115219.1_pt1 | contig 36046 bp, 30 predicted proteins | sample 1853481 | NCBI WGS metagenome assembly PVMK01 (sample SAMN08533507, study PRJNA380276) | Marine sediment metagenome, whole genome shotgun sequencing project. | reverse complement strand
GATAGTCCATCACCTCGGCGAGCTTGGACGCGAAGTCCTGCCAGTAAAACAGATCGCCCAGGCGCACCCCGCGGCGCGCCGCCTTGTCCTCGTAGGCTGGGCCGATGCCGCGGCCAGTGGTTCCGATCTTCAGCGCACCCCGGGCTTCTTCGCGCGCGACGTCGAGCGCGACGTGATAGGGAAGGATCAGCGGCAAGCGACTGATGCGCAACCGCTCACGCACCGGGACACCGTTGTCTTCCAACATGCCGATTTCAGACAGGAGCGCATCGGGCGAAAGCACCACACCATTGCCGATCAGGCACTGCACACTCTCGTGCAGTATTCCCGACGGGATCAGGTGCAGGACGGTTTTTTCTCCGTCGATGACGAGCGTGTGCCCGGCATTGTGGCCGCCCTGAAAGCGCACCACCGCTGCCGCTTTCTCGGTCAGCAGATCGACGATCTTGCCTTTGCCTTCGTCACCCCACTGGGTGCCGATGACCACCACGCTACGTCCCATCATCTGTCCCCGGCGAGCGTGCCTCGAGTTGCCATTTGCCATCCCGCCAGACCAATGCGCGGTCACAGTTATCGGTGGGAGTCTCATGCGCAGCCAACGCGCCGACGACACGTTCGCCGTCGGCTCGAAGCGCAGTCATGGCCTGCCACAAAGCGCTGCGTTCGGATTCGCAGTGGCTATCCAACGCCGGCGCCCAGACGGCGTATCTCTCGTGCGGAGCGTCAGTCGACCGGATCGGGAAGCGTCGCAGGTCGAGATCGAAGCCAGTGGCGGGCCGCGCCCGGCCGAAGGCCTCTCCGATCGCATCGTAACGCCCACCCCGGGCGATCGCGCGCCCGAAATCTGCGCTGTACGCCGCGAACACTACCCCTGCGTGATATCCGTAACCGGTCAGCTCGCACAGGTCGTAACGCAACCCCTGATCGACGCCGCGATCCCTGACCGCACCGGACAGCGTCTCCAGCTCGTCGAGTGCCCGCTCCGCATCCTCCAGCCCCCGCAGAAGCGTTCGGGCGCGTTCAAGCACCTCGGTCGAGCCGAGCAGGTCGGGCAGTGCGGTGAACAGATCACGATGCCGGGCACCCATGTCGCTGCCGTTCAGGCGATCCTCGAGATCGGGTTGTGATTTGCGCTGCAGCGCTTCGAACAGCGCGCTTTCCAGGCCCGGCTCGCAGCCCGCATCGGCGGCAATTGCGCGGAAGATACCCACGTGACCAAGCTCGATGACCGGATGCTCGATATCCGCCAGGCGCAACGCCTCGATCATCAGACTGACCACCTCCGCGTCCGCATCGAGTCCGGCCGCACCGTAGATTTCGGCTCCTGCCATGAGTGGCACCCGCGATTCGAGGATGCCCTGGGGACTGGCGTGAACCACAGTCCCCGCGTAGCACAGACGTTGCGTCGCATCCGTTCGCAGGCTGTGGGCATCGATTCGCGCCGCCTGAGAGGTCATGTCGGCGCGGATACCCAGCATGCGGCCGCTCAACTGATCCACCATTCGAAAGGTCTGCAGTTCCAGGTCCGAGCCCGAGCCCACCAACAGAGCATCGAGGTATTCGATCATCGGCGGCACGACGTAGTCATAGCCCCACGCATCGAACAGATCCAATATCTGCCGGCGCAACAGTTCCAGCGCACGAGCCTCGGGCGGCAGCAGTTCCTCTACCCCGTCGGGCAGTCGCCAGTTGTGTTCTTTCACGTCCTTATACGTTGGGTCAGCGAACGAAGTAGAGCAACGCGGTGCCGGCAAGCATGCTGGCCAGACCGAGCCCACGGACCACGGAATCGTCGACATCCGCCATCGCCACAGCCAGCTTACGCCAGCGACCGGGTGCGAGAAATGGAATGACCCCCTCGATGATCAACACCAGGCACAGCGCCACCGCCAACTCGTTCCACATGTCACGTCAAGGCGTCGGAGCGTCAGGTTTGACCGCCCGCCTCAGCCGCCTCGTTTGGTCAGGTATTTGAAGAAGTCGCTGCTCGGATCCAGTACCAGCAGGTCAGCCTTGCTGTCGAACACCGTGGTGTAGGCGTTGATGCTGCGATAGAACGTATAGAACTCAGGATCCTGATTGTACGCCTTGGCGTATCGCGCCGCGGAGTTCGCGTCACCGTCACCACGCGTCTGCTCTGCTTCCCGATAGGCTTCGGCGCCTATCACCACGGTCTGTCGGTCCGCATCGGCGCGCACGCCCAGCGCCAGCTCGCGGCCATTGGCACGATGTTGCCGGGCTTCGATGTGGCGTTCGGAGTTCATCCGTTCGTAGACTGCGCTCGACACTTCGGGTGGCAGGTCGATGCGCTTTACGCGCACGTCGACCACGCTGACACCGAACTCCCTGAGCATGGTCTCATTCAGAGCCTCGGTAAGTTCCTCCATCAGCAGATCGCGCTCACCCGAAATGACCTCGTGCATGTCCCGGCGACTGATCTGGTCGCGTAATCCCTGATTGACGCGTTCAGCGAGCAGCCGGTTGGCACGGGTTTCGTCAAAGGAACTCGCGGTGTAGTACTTTTCCACATCTTCCACTCGCCATTTGGCGAACGAATCCACAATCAGCGGCTTCTTTTCCAGCGTGAAGTAACGCTCCGGCCGCGAGTCCAGGGTGAGGATGCGCGCATCGGTCCTCTTGACCTCCTCCGCAATCGGCCACTTCCAGTGAATTCCCGGCGGAACATCCGCCTGCGAAACGGCACCAAAGCGCAACAGAATGGCCCTTTCGGTTTCCTTGACCACAAAGATTCCATCGATCGCCAGCAGCAACAGCAGCAGCGCGACGATACCGAACACTATATTTTTCATTGCGTCGACCCCCGCTAACGTGGCTGACGGCCGGACGAGGTCCGGTCGCTGTTTTCGCGCGCGATGGCATCCGCCAGGTCACGCAACGAATCCTGATTCAAAGCCCTTCCACCGACTGCCGACTGCTGCATGAGCCGGTCGAGCGGCAGGTACAAGAGGTTGTTGCCCCCTTCGACATCGATCATCACCTTGCTCGAGTTGGCCAGTACTTTCTCCATCGCATCGATGTACAGGCGATCACGGGTCACTTCTTTAGCCAGCTGATACTCGGCGAGCAGCTTGGTGAAGCGCTGGGCCTCGCCGTCGGCCCGGGCAATCACCTGATCGCGGTACGCATTCGCCTCCTCCAGTTGTTTCTGGGCCTCGCCCCGCGCCTCCGGAATGACGCTCTCGGCGTAAGCATTGGCTTCGTTGACGAGGCGCACTTCGTCCTCCTTGGCCTTCTGCACGTCGTCGAACGCATCCTGGACCTGACGCGGCGGGCCGCTCTGATCGATCTGCACCCCGCTGACCAGGATGCCGGTCTGGTAACGGTCGAGATAGATCTGCAACCGTTCTTCGACTGCCACCGCAAGTGCGGCCCGGCCTTCGGTAATCACCTGGTCCATGGTGGAGCTACCCACCTCGTGACGCAGCGCACTCTCGGTCGCGTGGGCGAGGCTCACGTCCGGATTACGTACCTTCAGCAGGTAATTGACCGGGTTCGCAACGACATACTGGACCGTCATGCTGACGTCGACGATGTTCTCGTCCTGGGACAGCATCAACGCCTGGTGGTGATGGGAATTCACCTGGGTGATGTTGACCAGGGTGACGTCATCGATCAGTGGCGGATTCCAATGCAGCCCCGGCATGACTACATCGTCGAGCACTGCCCCGAAGCGCAGCACCACGCCGCGCTCCTGCTGGTCGACCTGATACACGCCGAACATTCCGTACGCCACGGCAATCCCGAGGAGTATCAAGCCGAACAGGCCCGGGCTGATGCTGGTTAGCGTGCCGCCCCCGCCACCACCGCTGCCACCACGACCCCCGCCGAACACGCCGGCGAGTTGCCTCTGCAACTTTCGAAATGCCTCGTCGAGATCCGGCGGACCCTTGTCGCCACCGCCGCTGCCCCAAGGATCGCGGTCTTTGTTGCCGCCACCCGGTTCGTTCCATGCCATTACGAGGTTCCTCGTGATAAAGGCGAGGGGGGGATTCTATGGTTGCCCCGCACGCCCTGCAATAGAATGTCGGGCACCTTTCGCAACTGCGCCTCGGCCCGTTCGTCCACGCGCACGGTCAACTCGACGCGACCGTCCTCCTGCAACTGCTCATCCAGCACCGCGCCCAGTCCGTACAGCCACGACCGGGTACGGCCCGACGAAAACGGCAACAGCACCTTGAGCGCGCGACGTTGCCCACCCAGCCGGCGGGCCAGCGCGTCGAGCAACTCATCGACACCCGCTCCCGTCTGGGCACTGATCCACACACGCCCGGGAGTACCGTCCGAACCGAGATCGCAACGCGGCGGCTGATCCAGCACATCGATTTTGTTGTACACCTCGAGCACCGGCCGGTCTGCCGCGCCTATCTCCTCGAGCACGCGATACACCTGCGCCGCACGCTCATCCAGATCCGGAACGCTGGCGTCGACCACGTGCAGCAGTAGATCTGCTTCGGTCACTTCTTCGAGGGTCGCCTTGAAAGCGGCCACCAGGGTGTGTGGCAGGTCGCGGATGAAACCGACGGTGTCCGCCACGACAACAGTCCCGAATCCATCCACAGGCAACTTCCGAAGTGTTGGATCCAGCGTTGCAAACAGCTGATCCTCCGCATACAACTCGCTCGCTGTCAGACGATTGAAGAGGCTCGATTTGCCGGCATTCGTGTAGCCAACCAGCGCGACGGTGGGAACCGAGGCCCGCCGGCGGCGGCGCCGACTCTGCTGGCGTTGCCGGCGCACGCTGCCGAGCCTTTTGTCCAGCACCCGAATGCGCTCACTGAGCATGCGCTGGTCCAGTTCCAGCTGGGTCTCGCCGGCGCCCCGCAACCCGATGCCCCCTTTCTGACGATCGAGGTGCGTCCAGCCCCGAACCAGCCGGGTCTGAGCGTGACTGAGCTGCGCCAGCTCAACCTGCAACTGGCCTTCGTGGGTTCGCGCGCGCTGGGAGAAGATGTCCAGAATGAGCTGCGTTCGGGTCACCACGCGAACACGCAGTTCGCGTTCGACGTTGCGCTGCTGCGCCGGGCTGAGCTCGTGATTGAACACCACCAGATGCGCGTCGTTAGATTCGAGCGCAGCCCCGATCTCTCTGAGCTTGCCTTGACCAACGAAATACTTGGGTTGCGGCTCCTGGCGCCGTCCGGTAATCAGCTCGGCCACGTCGACGCCGGCCGAACCAACGAGTTCGATGAGCTCGGCGATCTGGTCAGCTTCCTCGAAGCGAGAGAATCTGACATGAACGAGAATCGCGTTCTCGCTGCGCTCGGGACGATCAAAAAACAACGTTTCGACTCTCAGAGAGCCTCTGGACTGACTGACATCGGCGTGGACGCGGCCCTAGGCCCCGTTAGCTGTCTCCATCGCCTTCGGCACTTTCAATGCCTGCGCCGCTCGCCGGGAGCCGAACGTTGCGTGAGGGAACGACGGTAGATATCGCGTGTTTGTACACCATCTGGCTTACCGAGTTGCGCAGCAGAATCACGAACTGATCGAACGACTCGATCTGCCCCTGCAGCTTGATGCCGTTGACCAGATACACCGACACAGGAACGCGTTCCTTGCGCAGCGTATTCAGGTAAGGGTCTTGTAGGGAGTGCCCTTTTGACATTGTTCTCTCCATCAAACGAACTCGCCCGGCAATCCAGCACCGGGTGCAGCCCTTTTTTCCAGGGCCTCAAGGTACTATGGCGACGGTATCGAGATATTGCAAGGCGGCGACAGCGGCATTCTGTCGGGCAGGATCGATGGTGTAAAGGTCGGGCCAGCCCCGCAACCAGGTGAACTGACGCTTGGCCAGTTGACGGGTGGCCGCCAACGCCCGCTCGATCATCTCGGCTTCGCTGGAGAGTCCCTCGAGGTGCTGCCACGCCTGGCGGTAGCCTACCGCGCGCATCGAAGGAGAGTCCTGGTGCAACTCCTTACGCCGCCGCAGTGCAGCTACTTCGCGCAGCAGTCCGGCATCGAGCATTTCGGCGAAACGGTACTCAATGCGCTGGTGTATGAGCTGCCTCGGGGGCACCAGCGCGATGCAGCAGGGCCGGCAATTCAGACGCTCGGCCAACCCCTGAGCGCGCTGTTCTGCCCAGAATCTCGAGATAGGAATGCCGGAACTCTCGTAGACTTCCAGGGCCCGCAGCAGCCGCTGGGAATTGTTGGAATCGATACGCTCGGCCGCCACCGGGTCGACGGCCTGGAGTCGCTGATACATCGACGCAAGGCCACTGCACTGCGACTGACGCCGCAGTTTCTGGCGCAGCTCGGGGGAGGTCGCCGGAAGATCGGCCAGGCCCTCCAACAGCGCCTTGAAGTACAACATGGTGCCGCCCACCAGGATCGGAATACGGGCCGCGGCGAACGCCGCCTCGATACACCGGTGGGCGTCCGCCATGAACGCGGCCACCGAGTAGGCCTCGTGGGGTTCGCGAATGTCGATCAGTGCGTGGGGGAACTCCGCCAGCGTTTCTGCATCGGGTTTGGCCGTACCGATGTCCATGCCTCGATAGACCATTGCGGAATCGACGCTGATCAAGTCCGTGGGTTGCGTTCGCGCCAACGCGATGGCCAGATCGGTCTTGCCCGAAGCCGTGGGACCCAACACACACAACACGGTGCGATTCAAGGTCCCTGTCACGCTGCTGACCGCCACGCTACTGACCGCGTAGAAAGCGCCGGTCGAGCTCGCTCATCGGGTGCACCAGGAAGGTCGGCCGACCGTGATTACATTGGCCGGCGTTCTCGGTGCGTTCCATCTCCCGGAGCAGCGCGTTCATTTCGTCCAGCGACAACCGCCGGTTGGCCCGCACCGCGCCATGACAGGCGATCGTGGCGAGCAGTTCCTCCTCGGCGGCTTCGATGCGATCTGAACTACCCTGGCTATGCAGGTCCGCGAGCACGTCCCGGGCCATTGCCTGCGCATCACCGTCCGCCAACAGTGCCGGGACCTCGCGCACGACGATGCTGCTCGGCCCGAGGCGTTCGATTACAAGTCCGAGCCGGGCGAGCGTGGCGCCGTGGATCTCGATCAGGTCCGCTTCGGCGGTGGTGACCTCCAGTGTCTCCGGAACCAGCAGACGCTGGCGATGAACCGTCTGCTGCGCCGCGCGATCCGCCTTCATCTTTTCATAGGTGATGCGCTCGTGGGCCGCGTGCATGTCCACCACCACCAGACCGTCGTCATTCTGGGCGAGGATGTAGACCCCGTGCAGTTGGCCCAGGGCGTAACCCATCGGCGGCGCCCCATCACCCCCGGAGCTCCCGGCGGCGGGATTGATGGCGCCAGCGGCGGGCTGGACAGCGCCTGCGGCGGTCTTGATAAAGGAGCCGCGCGCGTAACCTCGAGAGGATTCCCCGCTCAACGCTATCGTCCCCTGCTGCGGGAGGGCGTCGTAGCGGGGCTCATTCACCAGCAGGGGCCCCTGCAGAGACTGAGCCGGGGGTGCCGTGTCATCACCGGGCCGCACGTCACGAAGCAGACGATTCAAGCTGCCAAACAGAAAGTCGTGGACGACCCGGGCATCACGAAACCTCACCTCGTGCTTGGTGGGATGCACATTCACATCCACCGACTCGGGGGCCATCTCCAGGAACAACACGAACACCGGGTGGCGGCCGTGGAACATGACATCGCGGTATGCCCGGCGAACGGCATGCGAAACGAGGCGGTCGCGTACGTTGCGACCGTTGACGTAGAAATACTGCTGGTCTGCCTGACTACGCGTATGCGTGGGCAGGCCAACCCAACCCCACAGGCGCAGACCGTCGCGTTGCTCATCCAGGTACAGCGCATGTTCGGCGAATGCGTTGCTGAGTAACTGTGTCAGTCGGCGTTCGCGCTCCGCTTGCGTTGCGCACGAGGCACACTGCAATACGGTTCGGCTACCCGCGCGCAGTTCGAACGCGACCTCAAAATGCGCCAGCGCAAGCCGTTTGACCACCGCCTCGACATGCGTCTGCTCGGTGCGTAGTGTTTTCAGGAACTTGCGCCGCGCCGGCGTGTTGTAGAACAGATCCAACACCTCCACTGAGGTGCCCTGGGGATGTGCCACCGGAGTTGGCGAGGCGTCCGCCCCTGCGATGGCATAGCCGAGTTCAGACCCTGCGGCGCGGGAGGACACGCGTAACCGCGCGACCGAAGCGACGCTGGCCAGCGCCTCGCCCCGAAACCCGAGCGTGGTTACCCGCTGCAGGTCCTCCGCAACCTCGATCTTGCTGGTTGCGTGCCTGCTGAGTGCCAGCTTCAGATCGTCGGCATGGATACCCTGGCCGTCGTCAGTCACGTGAATGCGCTTGACGCCGCCCTGCTCGATCTGGACGCGGATGCTACCCGCCTGCGCGTCGAGACTGTTCTCGAGCAGTTCCTTGACGATCGACGCCGGGCGTTCCACCACCTCGCCGGCGGCTATCTGGTCCGCCACCAGGGCGTTCAACTGCCGAACTCGTTGGTTCATCTTTAGGAAGCCGGAATGATCAGCACCTGGCCCACGCGGATTGCGTCACCGGCAATGCCGTTCGCTTCCCGCAGCCGGCCCGCGCTGATTCGATAACGCGACGCAATCTCCGACAACGTATCGCCGCGCCGGATCACGTGTTTGACGTTCTTGCCTTGCGTGCTCTGCCGCGCGGCAAGCAGCGTATCCGGCGGTGGGGCTGCCTCGAGCGTTGAGGTGAGTCCGGTGAAGATGGCCCGCGCCATGCGCTTCTGGTAGTCCGTGCGTTTCAGTTCGCGCGCCTCCGCGGGGTTCGACAGATAGCCCATCTCGACAAGGATCGACGGTATGTCCGGCGATTTGAGCACCACGAAACCAGCCTGTTCGAGGGTCGATTTGTGCAACCGGGTGATGCCCCCAAGCGCGCCAAGCACCGCCTCGCCGGCCTCGATACTCGCCGATTGATTCGCATCCATGGACAGATCCAGCAGCACATGCGCCAGTAAATCATCCTTGTCATCCAGGCTGACCGCCCCCACGCCGCCAATCAGATCCGAACGGTTCTCCTTTTCCGCCAGCCAGCGTGCCGTCTCGCTGGACGCCCCGCGCTTCGACAGCGTGTATACCGAAGCGCCCCGGACCTGGCGGGAATTAAACGCGTCGGCGTGAATCGATACGAAAAGATCGGCACGCTTTTCCCGGGCAATCTGGGTGCGTCGGCGCAGCGATACGTAGTAGTCGCCGGTTCGCACCAGCTCCCCTCGGTACCCGGGTTCAGCGTCGAACAAGGCATCGAGGTGCTGCGCAACCTTCAGCACCACTTGCTTCTCGTAGATCTTACCCACGCCGACGGCGCCCGGATCTTCTCCGCCGTGTCCGGCGTCGATGGCGACCACGAGGCTACGCAAACGGCCTTCAGACACACGCACACGTTGCTGTGGCGTGGCAGCCTGGCTGTACAGATCCACGACCAGCCGATGCCCGTACGAGGCGATCGGTTGCAAGGTGAACGCGTTGGGCCGCATGACACGGTCGACATCGAGGACTATCCGGAAGTTCTTACCGCCGCGTACCGCCGAGCGGAGCGACCGAACAGAGGTGCTGTCGACGCTGATCTGCCCGAGCTGCAATCCATTGCGCGGCGCCGTGTCATCGAGATCCAGCACCACTCGTGGCGGGTCTTGGAGCGTAAACACGCGATAGCGCACCGGTGCGGAGGTGTCGAACACCACCCGCGTGTAATCCGGCGACTGGTGCACGCGCACCCCCTGGATGGCTACGGTGGCGCCAGCCCACATCGGCGCGGCAAACAGGACCGCGCCCGCCAGCAGCCCGATTCGCTTAGCGGCGATCGCGCAGGTCCTCGATTTCAACGACCCGACTATCGCCCTCGATCGATATGCGCACGTTGAAGTCCGCCGGCGGCAGCCGATCGCCGGCCCGTTGCGGCCACTCCATCAATTTGATACCCGGCAGCTCCATGAGCTCGTCCAGACCAATGAATTCCAATTCTCGCGGGTCTTCAATTCTATAAAAATCAAAATGATATACCCGTTTACCCGAAAACTCATACGGTTCCATGATGGTATAGGTCGGACTCTTTACCGCGCCTTGAAATCCCAGGCCCCTGAGCACCCCTCGGGCAAGCGTGGTTTTACCCATGCCGAGTTCGCCTTCCAGCAGCACCCGGGCGTTGTCCCACAGGCGCGCCGCAAGCGTCGCGCCCAATTCCAGCATTGCCGCTTCGCTCGGCACGTCAAACCGCTCTTTCACGAATAAGCCACGAAAAAGTCACGAATGTGCATTCAATTCGGCGATCAGCGCTGCGACCACGTCCGCTGCAATCAGGCCGCGTTCACCCCGGCTCGCGACCACCCTGTCAGCCGCCGCACTGTGCAGACAGGTCCCCACCCGGGCCGCCTCGCGAACCCCCATGCGCCCCCTCAGCCCAGCGATGATCCCGGTCAACACATCACCCATGCCGGCCGTCGCCATGCCCGGATTGCCCAACAGGCAGATACCCGCCGTGCCATCCGGCTCGGCGATCAAGGTCCCTGCACCCTTGAGTACCACCGTCGCCTGATAGCGCGCCGCCATATCTCGGACGGCGGCCAGCCGGTCGGCCTGAACTGCCTGATTGTCGCTGCCAAGCAGGCGTGCCGCCTCGCCCGGGTGGGGCGTGAGTACGCTGGCATCGGGAACGTCGAGGCTTGCCTCGGTCAGCACGTTCAACGCATCAGCGTCGATGACGCACGGCTTGCCGGTCTCGAAGGCGCGCTCCAGCAAGCGCTGCCCCCACTCTCCGCGGCCCAGTCCCGGACCGACCGCGAGCACGTCGGCCCGCGCCAGGCACTCATCGACCCGCGCCGGCGTATCGGTACCAACCACCATCAGTTCCGGGCGCCGCGCGAGAACCGGCGCGACGTGTTCCGGCCGGGTCACGACGCTGACCAGACCCGCGCCGCAGCGCAGCGCCGCCTCACCGGCAAGCGCCACGGCGCCACCCATGCCGGCATCGCCGCCAACGATCAGCACGTGGCCAAAGCTGTTCTTGTATGCATTGCCCGCTCGTTCGCCCAGCGCACCTCGCAACGCCTGCCAGTCGAGCACCTCGACGCCTCGTACCTCTGCGAACACGGCCTCGGGCACGTCCAGGTCCGCGTAGCGGATCCGGCCGACGTGCTCGATCGCAGCACCGGTGCACAAACCCTGTTTCACGCCGATGAAGGTGACCGTCAGATCGGCGCGAACCGCCGTTCCCAGGACCCGACCGGTATCGGCGCAAACACCCGAAGGCACATCGACTGCAAGTACCGGCGCGGCGTCCGCATTCACCAGCGCAATGGCCTGGGCGTAGCCCGCCCTGACGTCGCCGCTCAAGCCCGTACCCAGCAGCGCGTCGACGATGACTTCACCCTGCACGACGAACTCGGGTAGCTCTGCATCAACCTCGATCGCCACAATGCCCTGATCGATGGCCCAGTCGCGGGCCAGTCCGGCATCGCCCTGCAACTGCGAGGCGGCGCCCAGTTGCAGCAGTTGCACATGCATCCCCTGGTTCCCGGCGAGCCCGGCGATGATGTAGCCGTCGCCGGAATTGTTGCCTTTGCCACACAGCACGGTAATCCCCGCGGCGTCCGGCCACGTGCGGCACAGCGCATCGAACGCCGCCTGACCGGCGCGTTTCATCAACACGATGCCCGGGATACCATGTTCATCGATTGCAATCGAATCGAGCCGGCGTGACTGGGCACCGGAGTACAGGCGGCGGGGCAGTGGGGATATCTGTTGGGGCACGATCTTACCCTTCGGTTCTGGCGTTGCGGTGCGGCACCCTCGTGGTACCGAACCATTATATAGACGAACGCAGATCATGGACTTCGACACGCTTGCCGATGACATAAAACGTTGGGGTCGGGAAATGGGATTCCAGCAGCTAGGCATTTGTGAAGCCGATGTCTCTGATCAATCCGAACGGGTCCGCGACTGGCTGGCGCGTGGCTTTGGCGGATCGATGGGTTACTTGAACCGCAACCTGGAGGCGCGCCTCGACCCGGCGTCCCTGCTGCCGGACACGATCCGGGTAATCAGCGCGCGCATGGACTACCTGCCGCCCGACACCCAACCGCTCGCCGTTCTCAAGGACTCCCGGCGGGCCTACCTGTCACGCTATGCGCTGGGCCGCGACTACCACAAGGTGCTGCGGCGCCGCCTCGCAAAACTAGCCGCGCGAATCCAGGAAACGGCGGCCGGAGCAAGCTGTCGCGCGTTCACCGACAGCGCACCCGTGCTTGAAAAGGCGCTGGGCCAGAAAGCCGGGCTCGGCTGGATGGGTAAACACACCTTGCTGCTGACCCGCGACGCCGGATCCTGGTTCTTCCTCGGCGAGATCTACACCAACCTCCCGCTGCCCGTCGACGCGGCGGAGACCGACGACCCTTGTGGCCGCTGCGTGGCCTGCATCAATGTCTGCCCAACCCAGGCCATTGTCGGGCCCCGCCAACTCGATGCGCGGCGCTGCATTTCGTACCTGACCATCGAAAGCCACGATCCCATTCCGGTAGACCTGCGCGCCGCGCTCGGCAATCGCGTGTTCGGCTGCGACGATTGTCAGCTGGTGTGCCCCTGGAACCGTTACGCCCGAGCCAGCGCCGAAGCCGACTTTGCGCCCCGCCACGGGCTCGACAACGCGACGCTCATCGATCTGTTCCTCTGGAATGAGGCCGGATTTCTGAGCCGTACCGAGGGCTCGGCAATACGTCGAATCAACTACCGCCAATGGTCGCGAAACCTGGCCGTGGCGCTGGGAAACGCCGATTACGATCCGCAGATCGTGGCGGCTCTGAGCGCGCGACGCGACTCCAACGACGCCGGAACCGACGAAATGGTACGCGAACACATCGAATGGGCGCTACGCGAACAGCACCGCAGAAAGACCGTGGGTGAGTAGCGCGCAGCGTCAATCCAGTTTGAAGAAGTGATCCCGGTAGTAGGCCAGTTCGGCAATCGATTCACGAATGTCGGCCAGGGCAAGGTGCTCACCCCGCTTGGTGAAACCCCCGACGAGGTCGGGCCGCCACCGGGCGACCAGCTCCTTGATACTGCTCACATCGATCATTCGATAGTGCAGAAACGACTCCAGGGTGGGCATGTAGCGCGCGAGAAATCGCCGGTCCTGCCAGATAGTGTTGCCGCACAAGGGCGAACGGTCCTGCTGTGCGTGCGCCTCGAGAAACGCCAACGTCACCGCTTCCGCCTCGGCGGGTGACACGCCGTTCTCCCGGACACGTTTCAGCAGCCCTGACGCGGTGTGGTGCGAGACGTTCCACTCGTCCATCTCCGCGAGTTTCTCCTCGGGCTGGCGGACCACCACGACCGGCCCTTCGGCAATCACGTTGAGCTCCGAGTCGGTCACGATGGTGGCCATTTCGAGGATCACGTTGACCTCCGGGTCGAGCCCGGTCATCTCGAGGTCCATCCAGATCAGATCGTCCGCCACGCGAACTTCCCATTCGAAACCGTGCGGCCAAGGATAGTCGAGTGCTCGACGCCTTGCAGCCAACCTGTTCCGAGGGAGGCCCCGTTGTATCATCCCGCGGCGTGTAATCTGACTGTCTCATATGAACCGTCTCATCGAACCCGAACAACTGCAGCGCGTACTGGACGCTGAAAACGCCCTGCTGGTTTACGTAGGCGACGATGCAGCCTATCTGCGCGGACATATTCCCGGCGCGGTGCTGGTGACTCCGGCACAGCTGATCAGCGGCGCGCCGCCTGCGATCGGGCGGCTGCCCGACCTTGATCGGCTGAACGGGCTGTTCCGCAGCCTGGGCTATCGGCGCGAGCTCGCCATTATTGCTTATGACGACGAAGGCGGAGGCTGGGCGGGCCGGTTTCTCTGGACGCTCGATGTGATCGGCCACAGCCGCTGGGGCTATCTCAACGGCGGTCTGCACGCCTGGGACCAGACGGAATGCCCTCTGGTGATCGAACCTCACACCCCTACCCCAACCGAGGTTTCGTTGTCCATCGACAGCGGACCGATCGCCGAGGCAGGCGATGTGTTGGCCGCGATCGATGAAGGCGGAAGCTGCATCTGGGACGTCCGATCAAGGGCCGAGTACGTGGGTACGAAGCTGGCCGCGAAGCGCGGTGGGCACATTCCCGGCGCGCTCAACCTGGACTGGCTGGAGCTCATGGACCCTGATCGCGGCCTGCGCCTGCGCGAAGGGCTCGAGACCGTGCTGGCCGAGCAAGGTATCGACCGCAGCAGGCCGTTGATCACCTACTGCCAGACGCACCATCGATCCGGCTTGTCTTACCTGGTTGCCCGGTTGTTGGAGTTTCCCGCACCGCGCGCCTATCACGGCTCCTGGGCGGAGTGGGGAAACCGCGACGACACGCCGATCGTCACCGGCGAAGACCCGTGAACGCATTCCTGCGGCTACAGCAATGGCTACCCCAACATGGCTTGTCGCGCTTGCTTGGCCGACTCGCCGCCTCCGAATCCCCGTGGCTGAGCCACGCCATGATCGACACTTTCAGCCACGTCTATGGCGTTCGGCTCGATGACGCGGCACGCCGCAACCCGCGCGACTATCGATCGTTCAACGACTTTTTTACCCGCGAACTCGCATCCGACGCACGCCACTTCGACGGTAGCGGCGATGAACTCATCAGCCCCGCCGACGGTACCCTCAGTCAGTTCGGGACCATCAGCCAAGGCCAGCTCATCCAGGCTAAGGGGACGCCCTACGCGTGTACCGAACTGCTGGGCGACGAAGGGCTCGCGGCACTGCTCGATGGCGGCTGGTTCGCGACCGTCTACCTCGCACCGCGCGACTATCATCGTGTTCATCTGCCGTTCGCCGGTACCTTACGGCGCACCCGTGAGATTCCCGGCGAGCTGTTCTCCGTCAACGCAACGACCGAAGCCGGCATTCAGGGTCTGTTCTGCCGCAACGAGCGGCTGGTCTGCGAGTTCGACACTGTCGCGGGACCCATGGCGGTGGTGCTGGTCGGTGCGTTGATCGTGGCCAGCATCGAAACGGTGTGGGACGGGCCGGGCTCGCCGTACCACGAACGCCGGGAACGCCGCTACGACATCCCCATCGCGCGGGGCGCCGAGATCGGGCGTTTCCTACTGGGTTCGACGGTGATCCTGTTGCTGCCACCGGGCACCGTCAATGCCACTTCGCTTGCCCCGGAGCAACCCGTACAGGTGGGTACCGTGCTCGGTCAGATCACGCATTCGCCGCGCTGAACGGCAGCACGTCACCGATATCGTCGACCCCCAACACCAGCATCAGCAGCCGATCAAAGCCCATGGCCACCCCGGCACAGGCCGGCAAGCCGTGCTGTTGTGCCGCCAGCAAGTGTTTGTCGAGCTCCGGGCTCGGGCGGCCTTCGCGCCGGCGCTGGGCACGGTCGGCCGCGGCGCGCCGGGCAAGCACCTGCACATCGCGCAGTTCGTCGTAGCCATTTGCAATCTCGAGCCCGTCGATGACTAACTCGAAACGGCGCGCCAATTCCCGGCCGGCAAGGACGTCGGTGCGCGCCAGCGCCGCCTGACTCGCCGGATATTCCGTAACGAACACCCGGCCGGGGCCAAGCCGGGCACAGGCCGTCGCGAACGCCAGCTCCATCAGCGTGGCCGCACCGGACGCCGCCAGCGCCGGGGAGGTTTCGACCCCGCCGGCGTTCAATGCCGCGTTCAACTGGGCGGCCACGGCCTCGGGTCCAACGTCAAATTCCCGTTCCACGAGATCCGCATAGGCAACTGTTCGGTACTCGGTCGCACCCAGCAACCTATCGACCAGTGCCGCGACTTCCGCCATCAGCTGATCGAGTTCGAAGCCCAGCCGATACCATTCGAGCATGGTGAACTCGGGATTGTGCTGCCGGCCGGCCTCCTCGGCGCGGAATGCCGGACCCAACCGGTAAATGTCCGGTGCGCCCGCCGCGAGCAGCCGCTTGAGATGAAATTCCGGGGAGGTCTGCAGATACCAGGTGGTCGAACCCATTCGGGTAGTCAGCGGGTCGAGCGCGGGGTCGGTGCCCGTCCCCCGGGACAACACCGGGGTATCGACCTCCAACACGTCGCGTTCGGCGAAGAAGTCACGAACCGCAACCGCTGCCGCTGCCCGTCGCTGCAACACCTCGAGCGTGCAGGTCGGTCGCCAGTCGGACACCCCCATGCAGCCCCCATCTATTGCATCGACGTTGGATTCAGGCGCGGCTCACATACTCGCCGGTTCGCGTATCCACGCGCAGCACTTCGCCTATCGATATGAACAGTGGCACTTTGACCACCGCGCCCGTCGACAGCGTCGCGGGCTTGGTGCCCCCCTGGGCCGTGTCACCTTTCATGCCCGGATCGGTTTCCGTGACTTCCAGCTCAATGAAATTTGGAGGGGTCACCGCGATCGGATCATCGTTCCAGAGCGTGACCTGATACTTCTCCTGTTCTTTCAACCACTGCGTGGTATCCGCGACAGCGGCCTGGCTGGCGCCGAGTTGTTCGTAGCTGCCATCGGTCTTCATGAAGTGCCAGAACTCGCCATCGCTGTACAGATACTCCATGTCGACTTCGAGCACGTCTGCCGCCTCGAGGGACTCACCGGACTTGAAAGTGCGCTCCCAGATGCGACCGGTCTTGAGGTTGCGCAGCCTGACCCGATTGAACGCCTGACCTTTGCCGGGTTTCACAAACTCGTTTTCCACGATCGTGCACGGATCCCCCTCCAGCAGCACCTTCAGTCCCGCTTTGAATTCGTTGGTAGAATAGCTTGCCATTGGCTAGTGTCCTGGCCCGAGCCCATCGATGCCCATAATGATACCGTCGAAGTCCGCGCCGTGGCAGCCTGATGTATGGCCGCGGTATCTGAACGAGGCGCTCCGCGACCCGCACGAACTCCTGACGCGGCTGGATCTCGATCCCGAGCGCGTGCCTTACGACCGCGAAGCGGCCTTCACGATGCGGGTACCCACGCCGTTCCTCGCGCGCATGCGTCCTGGCAATCCTGACGATCCGCTGTTGCGTCAGGTGCTGCCGCTCCAGGTCGAACGCGAGCACGCCCCTGGGTTCGTCGCAGATCCGCTCGAGGAGGCGGCCGTGACCGTCGCGCCCGGATTGATCCAGAAATATGCAGGACGTGCCCTGTTGATTGCCAGCCCGGCTTGCGCTGTGCATTGCCGTTATTGTTTCCGGCGCCACTTTCCGTACGCCGAGCACCGTCAGGGGGTGTCGTTTCCTTCCCTGCGGCACATCGAAACGAATCCCACCATCCGCGAAGTCATCCTGTCCGGCGGGGATCCGCTGATGCTGAAAGACAGCGCACTGGAGCAATTGGTGCGCGCAATCGAAGCAATCCCGCACGTCCGCTGGTTGCGCTTTCACACCCGGGTTCCTGTCGTCATCCCACAACGGGTGACCCGACAACTGCTGGATCTGCTCGGCCAGACCCGGTTGACCACCAGCATGGTGCTGCACGTCAATCATCCCAACGAACTCGACGACCTGCTGGGCACGGCGTTGACAGCCCTGCATTCAAGCGGAATCACACTCTTGAATCAGAGCGTTCTGCTACGCGGCGTGAACGACAACCGCCAGGCCCTGATTCAGCTTTCCCAGGCGCTGTACGAACAGCATGTGTTGCCTTACTACCTGCATCTGCCGGACAGGGTGACCGGCACCCACCATTTCGACGTGGCGGAACAACGCGGCCGTCAACTCGTGCGGCAAATGAGCGACGCACTGCCAGGTTATCTGGTGCCGAGACTGGCCCGGGAAACCCCAGGAGCAACTGCCAAGGAAATTCTTAACTTCCTGTGACAACCTTCTGAATAATTTACCAACTTTCCTCTATACTGATCGACCCCCGGCCTTCAGACCCAGTGCCGATGGTGAGTATCTCGATCCAGCTCGATGCGCCCTCCGACGATCTCTCGTCATTGAGTTTCTGCGACGTCGACGCAGCCGCCCTGGAGGAATGGAGTGCGGAACTGCCGCTCGCCAACACCAACGACACTGCAGCCCAGCTGCATCGGGCGGTAACCGAAGTCTCGCGTCTCGCGGTGGACCCGGAAGTGCGCTTCGAACTGCTCGAGATTCTGCGTACTCTGGTGCACTACATATCCACGCGCCTCGACCGCAGCGTGCTCGGCGCTCCCCACGACGGCGAGGGTTACGCCCAGCTCGCGCAGCAACTGCAGGCGGGCATCGCGGCCGGTTACAAAGCCACGATCCGCGACGCTGCCAGCGACTCCAACGACCCGGCGCGGCTCGACCTGATCGGTCACGCCACTCATCGTGCAATATCCGACTGCTCCCGCACGCTGCTGCGCGCGATCCAGATTCACACCAGTACGCCGCCGGGAATCTGGGCGGAACTGAACCAGCTCTACCGATTGGCCGAACGGCTGGGGTTCGGCCAATCGTCCTGGAGCGACGACGAGAATCACGAATCCGTGGAATTGTCCGTCCAGGATGCCTACCTGCGCATCGCACTGCTCGCGACCTGTCGTCCAAACCAACTGCGGCACACTCACCTGAACGCAACCTTCAACGTTCTGGAGTTGTGGACGCCACGGGTAACCCTAGACCTGCCCACCGACGATGACCTGTTTCGCGTCGACCTGGACCTCGACGCACCGCCGATCTATCGGGAAATCGCTGCCGATTCCGGGGAGCTGCGCGGCATCAGGACTGACGTGCTGGTCTACGAACTCGAGGCCTACCTGAACGAGATCGCTTGCGACATTCCCGTGCCGGACTACATGGAGGAAGGTCTGCTTCGTCACCTGGTCACCGCCTGGAGCATGATGCGCAAGCGCACATTCCGGCGCCGCCCGGTTGCCGGGGCAATGAAAATCTGCACCGGTATGCGCTCCGTGCATTTTCATCTCTCCGGCGGCGTCCCGTTCGAGAGCCAGATCGCGTCGGCCGAGGCGATGCCCCGGCCCGAATTGAACCCGTTTCTGGACGATCTGCCCCGGTTGGTCGCGGAAAACGCCTGGGACGAGGCATTCGACCTGCACGGCGAGAAATTCCCGGAAAATCCCAATATCGAGCATCCCGAGCGAATTCTCGACGCCCCGGAAATCCCTGAAGACGCAGCACTCAGGCAAAACTACAGCAGCGTGGATGCGGTGGTGGTCGACACCAGTCCCGCAGGCTTCCAGGTAAAGCTCACCAGTGCCGTCGACAAGCGCCTCTACGCCGGCGAGCTTTTGGCGCTGCGCGAAAGCAGCGACGCGCGTTGGTGTGTGGCGGTAGCGCGCTGGTTGCGCTACAGCGATGACGAAACGCTGATGGGCCTCGAGCTGCTATCGCCTCGCGCCATTCCGGTGGCGATCCGCGTTGTTCGCAAGCGTGGCGGTATTCGAGAGCACGCGCGTGGCTTGTTGTTACCGGAAATGCCGATCATCGGCCAACCGGCTACGCTGCTGACCCCGCGGATTCCCTTCGACGAATCCCACAAAGTCCAGATCCAACGGCAAGGCATACAAACCAAGGCACAGCTGATGCGCCGGGTACGTAACACCGAAAGTTTTAGCCAGTTCACATTCCGAATGTTAGATGGTTACTTGGAAAATGCCCAATTCGACCTGAATATGGGTTCCTACTGGGAAGCTCTCGGAGACGTGGAGTCCGATCTCCCCAGGTAGGGAAACTGACCATCCACAGGGATTATCCGAAGTCATGGCCACGCCGTCGCCGGTCCGTCTGCTGATCGCTGACCTGTCTGAGAACAGGGCGCACGAGATCGACTCAGTGCTGCGCGATGCGGGCATTTCGACACGTCCCCAATTCTTCTCCGATCTGAGCGCCGCCACAGAGTACGCAAGCATCGAGGGATTGGATCTGATGCTATGCAACGCAGGGTTCGATCAGCTCGGCGAGTTGCTGCCGCGGCTGCGCAGCCGCGAACCGGACCTGCCAATCATCGTCCACGATGATGCCCCCGAGGCCGCAAATCTGTCTCGCGGCATGAGCCTCGGCGCCACCGACGTGATCTTTCGGGATGACAACGAGCGGCTACTGCAGGTCGTCAGACGTGAGCTTCATCACGTTTGCCGACGTCACCGACTGATCGAAACCGATCGCGCGCTCAAGGAAGCCGAACGACGCTGCGAACTGCTGCTTTCCAGCTCCACGGCAGCGATCGCCTACGTGCATGAAGGCATGCACATTTACGCCAATGACGACTACCTGCGCCTGTTCGGCTTCGAAGACGCGGATGACCTGCTCGGCCTGCCATTGCTGGATCTGGTCGACCCGGATCACGCCGATGAGATCAAGGCGCAGATGAAAGCGATTCAGGTGGTGGCCGTTGGCGCCGTCACGGCCGGTGCGAGCGACGACGGCGAAGGCAACCTAGTCGACACCGGTGGCGCAGACGACCTGACGATCGCCTTCCGGGGCCGCACCCTCAGCGATGAGCCGGTCGAGGGCGACCTGACGCTATCCCGTGCCGACTACGAAGGCGAACCGTGCATCCAGGTGCTGGTGCGCAGTGGTGCCTCCAGCGCCCCCGCAACGGCTACTTCCACACCGGCCAACGGATCATCCGCACCCGTCGAGACCGGCACAGACGCGGTGGCCGAGTTCTTGAATCGGGTCAAACCAAAGGTCGATGAGGTTGAACGCGCCACTTTGCTGGTCATCGAGATCGACGACTTCAACGAGCTGCAGGCCGAGCATGGGTTGTCCGAATCGAAGTCGATCGTTGCCGAGATCGGCCGCTGGTTCGACGAAGACCTGAGCGACGTGCTGGTCGAGCGGATCGCAGATCATCGTTTCGGCGTCATCGCGTTTGGTTCGGAGGCCGGCGGCGATGTGCTCGCTGAGCAGCTTCGCGCCCAGGTGGAGGATGAGCTTTTCGAAGTCAACGGCAAGACCATCCGCTGCACGGTGACCATTGGGGCGGTCACTGTCACGCCCGCCGCGCAGCTGGGCGAGAGTGTCGATCTGGCATTCAAAGCCATGCTCGCGTCCCGCGAGACCAAAGGCACCAACAGCGTCCTGTGGTATCAACCCAAGGACATGTTGGTGCCCTTGGTCTCGCGGGACGCGAGCATGGCTTTGAATGCCAGATCGACGCTCTCGCCCAGCTGCACGGCGGGTGTGACAGTGACCGCCCCGATGGTCACCGTGCAGCGGATGGTCTTGCCATTGACTTCCGGTGACCATCGGGGCGGTCACTGTCACACCCGCCGTGCAGCTGGGCGAGAGCGTCGATCTGGCATTCAAAGCCATGCTCGCGTCCCGCGAGACCAAGGGCACCAACAGCGTCCTGTGGTATCAACCCAAGGACATGTTCGTCGACGAGGATGGCCTGGACGCCGACCAGCGCCGCATTCTCGCGCTGGTCAACGAGGCCATCGACGGCAATCGTTTCCAGCTCTTGTTTCAACCGATTATCAGTCTGCGCGGCGACTCGGATGAACACTACGAAGTGTTTCTGCGCCTGAAAGGCGACAACGACGAGCAGCTTGCACCCCACCAGTTTCTCGAACTGGCGATCGAACACGGCGTTTCCGCAAAGATCGACCGCTGGGTCATTCTGCATTCCATCAAGCTGCTGTCCGCACACCGGGCTGAAGGTCACAACACCCGTCTGACGATCAACCTGACCAGTAACAGCCTGATCGACGAAGAGTTCATTCAATGGCTCGCGGTAGCTATAAAGGCCGCGCGCCTGCCGAGCGACGCGGTTATTTTCCAGATCGCCGAGCCGGACGCGGCGTCGCACGTTCGTCAAGCGCGCCAGTTCGTCCAGGGTCTGGCCGCAATGCACTGTCGGTCGTCGTTGCGTCACTTCGGCCTGAACGAAACCTCATTTGAGACGCTCCGGCACGTCCCCGTCGATTTCGTGAAGCTCGACGGCGGCCAGGTACGCGCGCTGGAGAAGGACCCAACCAAGCGGGACCAGTTGAACGCCGTTATCGAGCAGCTTCAGGGACTGGGCAAGCTGACGGTAGTACCCATGGTCGAAAGCGCCACGGTGCTGTCGACCCTGTGGCAGGCAGGCGCCAATTACATCCAGGGTCACTACCTGCAGGAGCCGAGCGCCGAAATGGACTACGACTTCTCGACGGAAGATTGACTTTTTACTGCGGCGTCGATGAATTCAAAGGTCGTGCTGCTCTTTGGACACGCTGTCGGTCCGGGGCTTCGTTCGGCGGCGGTCGCGCTAAGTCACCGGGTTATACATCGATCTGGTCTATGTCGCGGTCGCTGAATCCCATCAGGTAGAGCACGCTGTCCAGCCCGAAGTTGGAGATCGCGTGGCTTGCCGATGCACGGACCAGCGGTTTGGCGTGAAACGCCACCCCCAGACCCGCGGCATTGAGCATCGGCAGATCGTTGGCGCCATCGCCGATGGCAATCGTCTGAGCCAGGGCGATGCCTTGCGCCGTGCAAATTTCCCGCAGTCGCTGCGCCTTGCCTTCGGCATCGATCACCGCGCCGCTGACGGCGCCGGTGACGCAGCCGTCCACTACTTCGAGCTCGTTCGCGAACAGTAGATCAATCCCAAGCTCGGCCCGAAGCCGCTCCCCAACGAAGCGAAACCCCCCGGAAATAATCGCGGTGGTGTAGCCAAAGTGCTTGAGCGCCGACGTCAACCGATGTGCGCCTTCGGTCAATTTCACGCGCTCAGCCACCGACTTCAGTGCCGCTTCCGGAAGCCCCTTCAGCAAGCCAACACGCCGCCGGAAGCTCTCCTGGAAGTCGATCTCGCCGCGCATCGTCTGCGCTGTAATGCGCGAGACCTCGCCGCCAACACCGTGCACCCGGGCAAGCTCATCGATCACCTCGGCATCGATCAACGTCGAGTCCATATCGAAAGCCACGAGACGACGATTGCGGCGGTATACCGTGTCCTGTTGCACCGAGAAGTCGAACGTCAGGCGGCCGGCGGCCTCGAGCAGGTCGGCTTTGAGCGTGCCAGGATCGTCGGGCTCACCGCGCAGAGAAAGCTCCACGCTTGCGCGGCCCGGGTCTTGAACATCAACGAGCACCCGGCCCGAGAGCCGCCGGATGGCTTCGATCCGCAACCCGTGCCTTTCCACAATCCCGACGACGGCTGCGAGCTGCTCGGCGCTGACCCCCGCAGCGAGCATCGTGACGATGTGACGGGGCTTGCCCTGCTGGGCGACCCACTGCTGGTAGTCGACCCCCGAGACATGCGTAAAGCGCAGATCTTCGTGCAGTGCCGCACCGAGCGCTTCGAGCAGCTCCGCGGAGTTGTGACCCGCCGGAACCTCCAGCATCATGCCCAGGCTCAGCTCATCGTGGATCACCGCCTGGCCGACGTCGAGGACGCGAACTTGAAAGCGCGCCATCGTCGATGTCAACATCCCCATGAGTCCAGCCCTGTTTCGGCCGGAAACATTCACCAGTACGATTTCGCTGGACACCGCCACGCGCCTGAATTGCCGGGCGCCAGACTTTACTCCTTGAATCGGGGACGTCAAACGAACGACTCATCGCAATCCTTTTCGTCGCAGTTGCTCGCGGCAACACGCGTTTTTCGGAGCACCCTCATCGCCGGTACCGTGGCATTCGCCGTGGCCGCCTCGACGTCGCTGTTCTGGGGTGTCTCCCTGCGCGCCGATCAACAGCGGCACATCAGCTCCTTCGGGCGGGCGCTCGCCGAGCAGCTGGCGACCCTGAGCGCCGAACCGCTGATCGGTGGCAATCTGATCAGCCTCAGCGTGTTGGCGACGCGCATCAACGAGCCCGCAGAAGTAGCCTCGGTAAGCATCTATACGATCGACGACCGGGTGCTGGCCATATCCGGTAGTGCATCGAACAGCGCGCCCCACTTCACCCATCCCATCGTTTTTGAAGACACGGTCGCCGGCTACGCCCGGGTAACGTTGAACCCCGCGGTTTTCAGTACTGGCCCGGCCGGTTCTCTGCTGATGTTGTGGATATTCGCCTGCACGCTCGCCGGCCTGGGTATCGGCTATCTCGTCGACCGACGATGGTCCACCGCCCCGGCAACCTCCGGGTTGCCACGACTGGAATCCACCAACCCGGACCAGGATCCAGTCGAAGCACCGCCCAGCTACGTTCTGGTGGTCAACTGGTTCAATCAAGTGAGTTTCGCGGCGGCAGATCGCCCGCGGATCATCGACATGTGCCTGAGCCGCGCCGATCAGGTCGGCCATCTGTACGGCGGTCGAGGCTCCGAGTTGCCCGGGATTGGTCTGATTTTTTTGTTCCACGGCGCGCCGGACGGCGTCCAACGAGCTGAGCGGTGCTTCAGCGTCGTGTGTGCCGCGTTGCTGATTGCCGAGGTGCTTCACGACGTCAATCAGCGCAACTACATGCGGGATCGACCTGAACTGGCCTTCCGATTCGGGTTGCATGAAGACCCTTCGAACACGCCCCTGACGGAACTACCCGGTACGGACCATACAACTGACGCCACATTGCTGAGCGCGGTCGCCGCGAACGATACGGTGGCCACCAGCCGTGAGGTGTTCGATCAACTAGAGGGTGAAGAACGCTTCGACAGCACGCAGCAGGAACATGCCATCCTCGCCTCGCTGGTCACCGCCTCTCCCGGCGAGTGCATCATTATCTCGGCGCTCAGCGGTACCTATCGCAGCCTGCTCCAAGGACAGGCCGAGCGCTTGACAGCTCAGCCAGACTCGACCTCCAAGCCGTCGACCTTCTGAAAACCACGCGGCAGCTTGCGGCCGCGGCGCGCGCGTTCGCCGAGGTAGTGCTCGAGATCTTTGCGCCGCAAACTGAGATGACGCTGTCCGGCGACCACCAGCAATCGATCCGACTCGTAGATGACCGCGACCCCCACTACCGATTCCTCGCCGGATTTGAACGCCGCACTCGGCACATTGATCAGTTTGTTTCCCTTTCCGCGGGCAAGTTCCGGCACGTCGGACAATTCAAACGCGAGCATTCGCCCCTGGCTGGTAACCGCCACCACCAGCGGATCATCGCCGTCGCCCTCGCCCACGGTCACAGGAGGCAGCGCCAGGCCTCCTTTCGGGACGCTCAGCGCCGCCTTGCCCGCACGATTCTTGGTAAGCAAACCGGCCAGCGACGTCACGAAACCATAGCCTGCGTTTGACGCCAGCAACAAACGCACCGTGCCCGCGCCCATGGCGAGGCCAACGAATCGCGCGCCTTCGGGCGAGTTCAAACGACCGGTCAGCGGTTCACCCTGGCTCCGGGCAGACGGCAATGTGTGCGCCCCAACGCTGTACGCGCGCCCACCACTGTCGATGAACACCAGGGGGTCGTTGCTGCGGCCCCGGGCCGCGCTCAGAAACTCATCGCCCGTTCGATAATTCAACTCGCGTGGGTCGACCTCATGGCCGCGGGCCGCGCGTACCCAACCCTTGCTCGACAGAACGACCGTCACCGGGTCGTTGGACACCAGGTCCTGCTCAGCATAGGCGATGGCTTCCTCGGCTTCGCCGAGCGGCGAGCGGCGCGCGTCGCCATACTTCTCCGCGTCCTCGAGCAGTTCTTTCTTGAGCAGCGTTTTCATCCGCGCCTTGGAATTCAGGATCTTCTCGAGACCCAGTTTCTCACCCACGAGCGCTTCCTTTTCGACGGTAATCTTGTGCTCTTCGAGACGCGCCAGGTGACGCAGACGAAGATCGAGAATCGCGTTGGCCTGAATTTCGGTGAGCTTGAATCTCTCCATCAGCGCATTGCGGGGCTGGTCTTCCTCGCGGACGATGCGAATGACCTCGTCGATGCTGAGGTACGCAATGAGCAGGCCAGCCAGGATGTGCAGGCGTTGCTCGATGCGTTCGAGCCGATAACCGATCCGCCGGCGCACCGTTTCACGGCGAAACTCGAGCCACTCACGCAGCATGTCCCGGAGATTCTTCACCCGGGGCCGCGCGTCGAGACCGATGACGTTCATATTGACCCGATAGCTGCGCTCGAGGTCGGTGGTCGCGAACAGATGACTCATCAGTCGCTCACCGTCCACCCGGTTGGATCGTGGCACGAGCACCAGCCGTGTCGGGTTTTCGTGATCCGATTCATCGCGCAGGTCCACCAGCATCGGCAGCTTTTTCGCCTGCATCTGGGCCGCGATCTGTTCGAGTACCTTCGCCGGCGACACCTGGTGTGGCAACGCAGTGACGACTATCTCACCATTTTCCCGGGCATACACTGCGCGCGCCTTGATCGAGCCGCGCCCTTCCTCGTAGACGCGCAACATCTCCTGGGCCGGTGTGACAATCAGCGCATCGGTCGGATAGTCCGGGCCACGGACATGGCCCATCAGGTCCTGAATCGTGGCCTTGGGCACATCGAGCAGATGAATACACGCGCTAACGATTTCGTTGAGATTGTGCGGAGGGATGTCGGTGGCCATCCCCACCGCAATCCCACTGCCACCATTCAGCAAGACGAACGGAACCCGCGCCGGCAGGACCTCCGGCTCCTCCAGCGAACCGTCGAAGTTGGGTTCGAAATTGACCGTGCCCTGACCCACTTCAGCCAGCAGCAGTTCGGCAATGGGTGCAAGCCGGGCTTCGGTGTAGCGCATCGCCGCGAACGACTTCGGGTCGTCCGGCGCGCCCCAGTTGCCTTGTCCGTCGACCAGCGGATAGCGAAACGAGAAAGGCTGGGCCATCAGCACCATGGCTTCGTAGCAGGCGCTGTCGCCATGGGGGTGAAATTTGCCGAGTACGTCACCAATCGTGCGCGCCGATTTCGTGTACTTCGCCTGGGCGTTCAGTCCGAGTTGCGACATCGCGTAAATGATGCGGCGCTGAACCGGTTTCAACCCATCCCCGATGTGGGGTAACGCGCGGTCGTTGATGACGTACATCGAATACTCGAGGTACGCCTTCTCGGTAAAGGCGCGCAGCGGAATCCGCTCGATTTCAGCGTTCTCCTCAAGGGTGCTCATCTAGTGTCCTCACGTTTGCTTAGGCTGCGCCAACGCGCAGCGCATGCGCAGGCTGCGCGGACGCGCAACGCATTACGCCCGGTGCAAAGCGCGTCAGGCCAGGGTCGCTTGATCCCCATTTCTTTCCAGCCAGCTGCGTCTGTCCCCGGCACGTTTCTTGGCCAGCAGCATGTCCATCAGTTCTTCGGTGCGCTCGGCAGAGTCGATGGTCAACTGCACCAGCCGACGCGTATCCGGGTTCATGGTGGTCTCGCGTAGTTGCAAGGGGTTCATCTCACCCAGGCCCTTGAAGCGCTGCACGACGATATTGCCTCGCTTGCCTTCTGCTGCGATTCGGTCCAGAACCCCTTCGCGCTCGGCCTCGTCCAGAGCGTAGAAGACTTCCTTGCCCACATCGATCCGATACAGCGGTGGCATCGCAACGTACACGTGGCCCGCCTCGACCAGCGCTGGAAAGTGCTTCAGGAACAGTGCCAGCAGCAGCGTGGCAATGTGCGCACCGTCAGAATCCGCATCCGCGAGCACGCAAATTTTGTGGTAGCGCAAGCCGCTCAAGTCCGAGGATTTCGGATCGACCCCAATCGCAAGGGCAATGTCGTGCACTTCCTGGGAGGCCATGATCTCGCTGGAATCTACTTCCCAGGTATTGAGGATCTTACCGCGTAGGGGCATCACCGCCTGAAACTCCCGGTCCCGCGCCTGCTTGGTAGACCCACCCGCCGAGTCGCCTTCCACCAGAAACAGCTCGGATCGCTCGACATCCTGCCCGGAGCAATCCGCCAGCTTGCCCGGAAGTGCCGGCCCGGTGGTTACCTTCTTGCGCGCCACCTTCTTGCTTGCCTGAACCCGGCGCTGGGCGTTGCGGATTGCCAACTCCGCGATCCGCTCGCCGTCCTGGCGATGCTCATTCAGCCACAGGCTGAACGCATCCTTGACGACCCCCGCGATGAACACCGCGGACTGCCGAGACGACAACCTCTCCTTGGTCTGACCGCTGAACTGGGGTTCCGTCAGCTTCGCGCTCAACACGTAGCAACATTGCTCCCAGAGATCGTCGGCGGTCAGTTTGATGCCCCGCGGGGTGAGATCGCGGAACTCACAGAACTCCTTGAGCGCCTCCGACAGACCGCTGCGCAAGCCGTTGACGTGGGTACCGCCGAGCGGCGTCGGAATCAGATTCACATAACTTTCGGTGATCAAGGCGCCGCCATCGACCGCCCAGAGCAACGCCCAATCCACGGCCTCATCGTTGCCATGAGCTTCGTGACAGAACGGCGACGCGGGTAGCGTATCCGCGCCTTGAAGCGACTCGTTCAGGTACCCCGCCAGGCCTTTCTGAAAGCACCACTCTTCGCGGTCCCGGAGCTTGCCTCGCTCCACCGTGAGCGAGACCTTGAGCCCCGGACACAGTACGGCCTTGGCGCGCAGGAGATGTTTGAGCTTCGCGACGTGAATCTGGGTCGAGTCGAAGAAACCCGGATCCGGCTGGAACACGACGCGAGTGCCGGTGTTGCGCTTGCCAACGGTCCCACTGATCTCGAGCTTGCCCACGGGATCCCCGTGCTCGAAGCGCTGCTGATAGACCTTGCCGTCGCGCCTGATCTGGACCTCGAGCCAACTCGACAGCGCGTTGACCACCGACACGCCAACGCCATGCAGGCCGCCCGCGTAGGTGTAGTTCTTGTTATCGAATTTGCCGCCAGCATGCAGCCGCGTGAGAATGAGTTCGACGCCCGTCAGACCGTGTTCCGGGTGCAGATCGACCGGCATGCCGCGCCCGTCATCGACGACCTCCACCGAGCCATCGTCGCCCAGCGTGACGTCCACCTCTCGTGCGTAACCCGCCAGTGCCTCGTCGACGCTATTGTCCACCACCTCCTGGACGAGGTGGTTGGGTCGGGACGTGTCGGTGTACATGCCCGGCCGCAAGCGGACCGGCTCGAGGCCCGTGAGCACCCGAATGGACTCAGCTGAATATCCGGACTCTGCCATGACCTCCAACTGTCAGCTCTGTCACGAATCCGAGCCTCTGATCATTCAATCAGAGGCTCCTAGTGTCCTGTCCCATAAATAACCACGCTTGCGTCTGAACGGCTGCACTCGAATCTGCTCTACACGGTGGACCGTGGTCTCGATCGATCCGTCGGCGCGCAGGTTCAACCACCGGTAACCCGGGGAAAGCCCCGCGACGGCGAATCGCTCGCTGCCCACCTCGAACTGGAAGCAGGTGGACGGGGTGGCGATGATCCGTAGCCGTCCGTGCAGCACATCGAACGCCTGGTGAATGTGCCCGAACAGGTACCCGCGCACTTGCTCATGCCGTTCCAGCATTGCCAGCAGCTCCGCTGCATTGTCGATGACCTGGGTATCCAGCCAACTCGTTCCCACCGGCACCGGAGGATGGTGTCCGCAGATCAGCACGTGCGGCGCTTCCGAGCGCGTCAGCAATTCTTCGAGCCGTTCGATTTCAGCACCATCGATATGACCGGAAACCTCGTCGTCGATATGCGTATCGATTGTAACGATCAGCCAGTCTCGCAGCTCCAACTGGTTCATAGGCGCGCCACTGGCCCGCATCACGGCGCCCAGATCGTGATTGCCGGGCAACCACAGGCTTGGCCCGGAAAAGCGTTGCACGACAATCTCGCAGGCCCGCTGATACGCCTCAGCCTCACCCTCCTGAGTCACGTCACCGGTCACCAGCAGCGCATCCGGCGTCGCCTGACCTAAGGCCAGATCCAGTACCGCTTCGAGACTCGCATCGGTAACCACGCCCAACAGCTCCCGGCCGTGCTCGGCAAACAGATGCAGGTCGGTAATGTGGAGAACCGAAATCCCGGTCTCTTCGTTCATCGATATCGGCTCGGCAGGCGTATCAGTAGTCGGCAAGTACGACGGGTTTATCCGCGCAGGCGCCGTGCTCGAGGCAGGTAGCCAGATATTCGCTCAGGAATCGATTGAGCTGTGCTTTCTCGTCACGCTGCCGCATCTCGCCATTGGGGTAGCTGTACGTGGGTTTGAAGTGCCGCTCGTTCTGAAACTCAACGACCTCTGCCGACTTGGCGTCGTGGTAGAGGCGAACCACGATTCGCGGTGCGGGCAGTTCGAACTCCAGCCCGTCGATCACCGGCAGCTGCGTGAGTTCGATCAGCGTGGTGTAGGGGCAACGTTCCAGGACCCGGATACACACCGTTACGTCCTGGTCGGCGACGCGGACCGTCAGCGTTCGTTCGTCGCGATCATGAAGTTCCGGAATCAGTTTCAACAGACGCAGGTAATTCGCATCGCATTCTGCCATGTGCGCGGCCAGGTCTATTCGATAACGTCGTCGTCGTTGCAATCTATTCTTCCAGAGTCTGCTGTTCTTCCGGAGCTGGAGGATCAATTCTAACCAGCCCCCGGTCAAAGTCGAGTGTGCCACCCCCTGCGCGGTACGCAAGCACCTACCGTCCGTCAGTTCAGCCGATCTCTCCAGCGGCTCGTAGTCGATTCGATCCATGCCCACCCTATCCTCGACCCCTGATCTGATAGAATCGCGCGCGAATTCCACCGGTCCTGCGCCTATGCAACAGTCTGCTTCAATATTCATCCTGGCCTGCCTGCTGGGCGCCGCCCCGAGCCATGGCGCCGATCTTTCGCAGGTGTACGCGGACTCGCTGGTCAACGATCCGGTGCTGGGCGCTGCGAAGCAAGGCTACGACGCCCGGCGCGAGGTCGTTCCCCAGTCTCGCAGCGGCTTGTTACCCAACGTCAACCTGTCCGGGCTGGCCTCCGAAAACCGGCGCAACTTGCCCGGTAGCAGGATCGTTGACACCAACCCGGATAGCCCGACGTTCGGGCAGCTGGTCCCGGCAGGGACGACGAACTTCCGGGATCACGGCTGGCAGGCGCAACTGATTCAGCCCCTGTTCGACGCCGAAGCCTGGTTCACCTACAAGAGCTCCAAGGCACGCCGGGAACAAGCCGAATACGACTACCGGTTTACCGAACAGGAACTGATCGTGCGCGTTGCGGCGGCATACCTCGACGTCCTGCGCGCCCAGGCACTGGTGGAGTCCACCGAGGCGGACGAGGCGGCCGTGAAGCGCCAGCTCGAGCAGGTCCAGCAACGCTTCGACGTGGGTCTGGTGGCCATCACCGACGTGCTCGAATCGACGGCGGCCCTCGATCTGGCCGAGGTTCGCCGGATCCAGGCGGACGGCGACCTCGACATTTTTTTTGAATCGCTGGCCACGTTGACGGGCGTCAACTACCCGGAGCTGGCGCGTCTGTCCGAAACACTGCCGATCATCAATCCCGAGCCACTGGACGCAAACCAATGGGTGGCGACCGCACTCGCAGAGAACCTGGAAGTCCGCGCCGCTCAGGAGCAACTGGCGGCGGCGGATCAGGAGGTGAAGGCCCGGCTATCCGGACACCTGCCCACGCTGGATGCACAAGTTTCCTACAGCAGCTTCACCACCCACGGCTCGGCCTTCCTCGGGGGTAAGACCGAAACGGGGGTTTACGCCCTGCGCATGCAGGTGCCGATCTATCAGGGCGGTTTCATCAGTTCCCGCGTTCGTGAGGCCCGCTCCAGAGCCGGGGAGGCCCGTGAGTTTCTCCGCGGCCGCGAGCTGGTAGTTTCCCGCGACACCCGTAATCTGCTCCAGGCGGTCACCACGGACGTGGCCCGGGTGAAGGCTCGACTGCGCGCGATCCGCTCCACAGAGTCGGCGCTGGAAGCGATTCAAACGGGTTATGAGGTCGGCACGCGCAACATCGTGGATGTCCTGGAAGCCCAGCAGCGGCTGTTCCTGTCGGAGTTCGACTACGCGGATTCGCGCTACAACTACGTGCTCGACCTGATGCGACTGAAGCAGGCTGCCGGGACCTTGACACCCAGGGACATCGAACAAGTAAACACGTTCTCGGACATGAGCGACCCGGTGCAACGGCGCGCAACCCTGACCAGGCAGGGCTTGCCGCCCACCTAAGTTCGCCCTTGGCGCGCTGCGCTACCTGGCGTCAGCGACCGGGGTGTGCCAGTCGGCGTGCTCACTGCGCTTGCCGCGAACCTGATCGAAGTACAGCGACTGCAGTTGTTCCGTCAGCTCGCCGCGCTGGCCGTTACCAATCGTGCGGCCATCCAGCTCGCGAATCGGGAGCACCTCCGCCGCCGTACCGGTGAAGAACGCTTCGTCAGCGATGTACACCTCGTCCCGGGTAATGCGCCGCTCGTGCAGCCGAACACCCAACTCCTGCGCGAAGCACATGATGGTTCGCCGGGTGATGCCATCGAGACACGACGTCAGTTCCGGCGTGTGCAGCTCGCCGTTCTTGATGACAAAGATGTTCTCGCCGCTGCCTTCGGCAACATACCCTTCGTTGTCCAGCAGCAGCGCTTCCTCGCAGCCGCTGTCCAGCGCCTCTCGCAAGGCGAGCATTGAATTGATGTAGTGGCCGGTTGCCTTGGCCTTGCACATGGTGATGTTCACGTGGTGCCGCGTGTAGGACGAGGTCCGCACGGTGATACCCCGCTCAGCCGCTTCCGGGTCCATGTAGGACGGCCACGGCCAGGCCGCGATGGTGACGTTGGTCGACAGTCCTTCCGCGCGCAGCCCCATGGCTTCAGAGCCGTAGAAGCACATTGGTCGCAGATATCCTTCGTCCAGATCGTTGGCACGAACCACCTCGCACTGGGCCGCACTGATCTCCTGCCGGCTGAATGGGATCTCCATCCCGAGAATGTGCGCCGAATCGAACAGTCGTTCGGTGTGATCGTTCAGCCGAAAGATCGTCGCGCCACGGCGCGTGCTGTAGGCGCGGACACCCTCGAACACGCCCAACCCATAGTGCAACGTATGGGTCAATACATGGATCTTGGCGTCCTGCCAGGGCACCATCTCCCCGTTGAACCATATCCAGCCTTCGCGCTCTGAGAAAGGCACCTCGGTCATTACATCACTCCTTCGCCTGGCCCCAAGTGGTGACTCGTTGCGGGCTTACTCGGACCCGAACAGCTGATTCCAGATGCCCCGAACGCCATCCCGGTGTCGGTCCAGCACTTCGCGGGCGCGCTCGTCGTCCACAATATCTAAAGCCGTTCGGTGTCGTTCGGCGCGTAGCGCCAGATACGCTTCGGTCAGCAAGCCACTCTGAGTATCGCTGAGCACGCCGACCCGAGCGGCGGCCTCCAGGATACGGACGTTGTCGGTGAACTCGCACAGCTCGGCGTGTTCCGAGGCATATGCCAGGACCAGGTATTGCACCATAAATTCTATGTCGACGATACCTCCCACCCCCCGCTTGAGGTCAGCATCGTCAGCCCCGGCCTGGGCGATGCGACGGCGCATGTCGGCAATGGCGACGCGCAGTTCGGCGCGCTCCCGCGGCTGACAAAGCAACGATCGCCGCAACCCAACGAACCGTTCCGCGAGTTCGGCATCGCCGGCAACCGGCCGCGCTCGGACCAGCGCCTGTTGTTCCCACACCCAGGCGTCCTGCAGCTGATATTGTTCGAAACTTGCGAGCGAGCTGATCATCAGGCCTGAGCGTCCTTCCGGTCGCAGCCGCATATCAATCTCGTACATGGCGCCCGAATGGGTGTGGGCGGTCAGCAGGGTCATCAGGCGTCTCACCAGGCGATGCAGAAATCCGGATTGGGCCGCATCCAACCCGTGCACGAACACGAGATCGAGATCCGAGTCCGGGCCCAGCTCCAAGCCGCCGAGCTTGCCATAGCCAACGATGATGAACGGCCGTTGCCCGTCCTGGGGCTCACCCTGCTGAGCTGCCGTCATCTTCCAGGCAAGGTCGAGCGCACTCTCGAGCACCACCTCGGCGAGGAATGTCAGATAGTCGCTGACGTTCATCAGCGACAGGCTGCCGCGCAGCTGGCACGCCGCGCAACGGAAGCTGTGCGACTCCTTGAAAGAACTCAATGTCTCCTGGGCTTCTTCGGCGTCCCGAGCGTGGCCAAGGCGTGTCCTGAGCTCGCGCGCCAAGGTTGCGCGGTCTGGAAGTTCAAACAGGCCCCGCGGGTCGAGCAGGTCATCCAACAGCGCTGGATGGCGCACGAGTTCGCTCGCCATCCAGCGACTGCGAGCGCAGATTTCCAGCAGCAACGCCAGCGCGTCCGGATTCTCGCCAAGCAGCACCAGGTAGGCCGAGCGGCGCAGCACGGCTTCGAGCAGCGGGACCACCCGATTCAGCGATCGCGACGGTGTTGTGCCGGCGAACGCCTGCTCCAGCAGCATCGGCAGCAGCGCATCCAGACGATCCCGGCCCTCCTGAGCAACTGCGCCGCGAGCTTGCGCCTCCCGCAGCCGGTGTATCGCGGCAACAACCAACTGCTGATCTTCTGGCGCGTCCATTCCGAGCGCCGTCAGTTGCGGCACGAGATTCTGTTCGGTCGCTTCCCACAGCTTGCGCCAGGTTGAAGTATCCTCAGGCATCCCGGAATCCGGGATCATCTCGCGAAACGCTTGCGCTATCCGTTCCCGATGTCCGTTCAGGCAATCGAGAAACGCATCGAAGCGGGCGAACCCCATCAACCACGCCAGGCGAGCCTGGTCGCGTGCGCTGTTCGGCAGCAGCTGGGTCTGCGTGTCATGGAACCCCTGGAGTTTGTGCTCCGTATCACGCAGGAACACGTACCCGTCCCGAAGGTTGCGCTGAACCTGGCGCGGGATTAACTGCAGGGTTGCCAACGCTCCCAGCGCATCGAGGGTGCGCCCGATCCCCAGTTCCGGATGGCGGCCACCCCAGATCAACTGAAGCATCTGCACGACGAACTCGACGTCCCGGATGCCACCGGGACCCAATTTTATGTTGTCGCGCAGCTTGGCAGCGCTACGTTCGCGATCTACCCGCTGCTTCATTTCGCGCAGCGAATCCACCGCACCGAAATCCAGGTAGCGTCGGTACACGAAAGGCCGTAGAGCGTCGAGCAGCTGTGCCCCGGCAAGCCGATCGCCCGCACAGACGCGGGCACGAATCAGTGCGTAGCGCTCCCAGCCACGACCCTGCTCTTCGTAGTAACGCTCGAGCGCCGCAAAATTCATCACCAACGCGCCACTGTCCCCATAGGGACGCAGTCGCATGTCGACCCGGAAGGCAAAGCCGTCCGCGGTCACGTTGTCCAGCGCCTGGACAAGGCGTTGCGCCAGGCGCAGGAAAAAAGCCTGATTGGTCTTTTTCGAGGCACGCTCCGAGTTGCGCTGCGAATCAAGGAGAACCCCTGCGTCCGGGTACGCAAACAGCAAATCGACGTCAGAAGAGAGGTTGAGTTCATCGGCACCCAACTTGCCCAGCGCGAACACGACCATGCGTTGCGCCGTCACGCCGTCGTCCGCAACCGGCTCGCCCCACTCCTCGACCAGCCAGCCGTGCAGCCGCCCCAGGCTGAAATCAATCAGAGCGTCGGCCAGCAAGGTGGTCGCCGCCACGGTCTCGTGATAGTCCCCAACGACGAAGTCGCGCCAGATGATGTGCACCTGCGCAGCGCTGCGCACGCGCCGCAACCCTCGCATCAGCCCGTCCATGTCGGACGCCGCCTCGAGGTGAGTCTCGATCAGCGCATCAAGCGTCGGCGCGGTGAACGGCTCCTCGAAACGCCGGTTCGCTACAAAGCCCAGCAGCCAGTCAGGCTGCAAATTCGCGACGCCTGCCACGTAGTCGCTGCATGCCAGCACAGCAAGCAGCTGGTTTGCCAGCACGGGCTCCTCGACATGCTTACCCAGCTCGGCGCGTTGCTCGACGCTCAGCGATTCCAGCAGTTGCTGCAGCCGCACGCGGCCAACATCCGCAAGCTCGTCCGGGAGACCCTCGACGTCAGACACGCTCAACCCAGAGCCGTCACTCAGATTGGGATAGTGGCGCTACCCGCAGCACCTCGGCAATCGTCGTCAGGCCAGCGCCCACTTTCTGCGCTCCCGCGAGCCGCAAGGTACGCATGCCTTCCTTGATACCCCGACGCCGAAGACGACTGATATCAGCGTCCGACGTCGTCAGCTCCTTTATCGATTCCGACATGGGCAGGATCTCGTACAAACCCATCCTCCCCAGGTATCCGGTATCACGACACTCCAGGCATCCAACGGGCGTATAAAGGTGCGGCGGCGGTTTCGCCTTGAACGGTTTCATCAGCAGGTTCCACGCTTCGAGATCCACGCTAGTCTGCGCCTTGCAATGCGGACAGAGGGTTCG